>Ga0209340_1000597_pt1 | contig 36103 bp, 29 predicted proteins | sample EPASupsiteSAE323_FD_187266 | JGI IMG/M metagenome (GOLD analysis project Ga0209340, IMG submission 187266) | Bioremediated contaminated groundwater from EPA Superfund site, New Mexico - Sample SAE3-23 (SPAdes) (version 2) | ecosystem: Environmental > Aquatic > Deep subsurface > Groundwater >... | reverse complement strand
ATAAGGTAAGTGGATGCAGAAGAAGGACTGCAGAAGATGCTGAATGCTGTGTGAAACAACCGGAAAGCTAAAAAGTTAATAAATGAGGGTGGATTAATGCAAAAGAAATTTAGATTTGGTCTTGTCGGATGTGGAAGAATATCAAAAAACCATTTTGAAGCAATAAGAAATAATACAAGTAGAGCTAAACTTGTTGCTGTATGTGATGCTCAAAAAGAGAGAGCAGAAAAGGTTGCAGAAGAGAATATAGTTCCGTATTACACAAACCTTGATGAGATGCTGGATAATGAAAAAATTGATGTGCTTTCAATATGTACACCTAGCAGTATGCATGCTGCACAAGGAATAACAGCCGCAGAAAGAGGCGTTCACGTACTTAGTGAAAAGCCGATAGGAACAGAACTTGGAGAAGTTGATAAGCTGATAAGGATATGCGAGACAAACAGAGTCAAGCTTTTTGTTATAAAGCAGAACAGACTTAACCCAACTTTAAGATTGCTTAAGTCTGCGGTCGATAAAGGTAGATTTGGCAGAATATATATGTCAGTTGTTAATGTGTTTTGGACCAGACCTCAGGAGTATTATGATTCTGCTAAATGGAGAGGTACGTGGGAATTTGATGGTGGTGCATTTTTAAATCAAGCCAGTCACTATGTTGATATGATTGAGTGGTTAATAGGTGCTCCTGAAAGTGTCATAGCATATACTGCAACATTAGCAAGAAAGATTCAGGCAGAAGATACCGGGTCAGCTGTAATTAAATTTAATAATGGTTGTATTGGCAGCATAAACGTAACGATGTTAACATATCCGCAAAATAGAGAGGGTTCTATTACTATTTTAGGAGAAAAGGGGACTGTTAAAATTGGCGGTACTGCCTTAAATAAGGTAGAACATTGGGAATTTCAAAATTATGATGATGATGATAAGTACCTTAATCAAGCAGAAAACTTTCTATCAAATGTTCATATGGTAGGTCATACAGGATATTATAAAAATGTTTTGGATGTATTAGAAGCTGGTATTGACCCGTATGTAGATGGGAAGGAAGGTCGAAAGTCATTGGAGTTAATACTCGCTATATATAAATCTTCAAAGGAAGGAAGAAGTATAGCTTTACCATTGGAGAATTACTAACATTAGTAAGGAGAGTGCATTCATGGATATACCTTTACTGGATTTAAAAGCACAATATAGTACCATAAAGAATGATATAGAAAAAGTTGTATTTAAAGTATTGGAGTCAAGCAATTATATTATGGGTTCAAATGTAAAAGATTTTGAAGAAGAGATTGCCCGATATATCGGTACAAAGTATGCAGTAGGCGTTGCAAATGGTACTGATGCATTAATACTTGCACTTACTGCTTGTGGCATAAAGGAAGGGGATGAGGTTATTACTTCACCTTTTACTTTTTTTGCTACTGCCGAAGCTATTTCTCAAACAGGAGCAACTCCTGTTTTTGTTGATATTGATGAATTAACTTACTGTATTAGTTCAAAGAGAATAGAAGAAAAAATTACGCCAAGGACAAAAGCAATATTACCTGTCCATATATTCGGGCAGGCATGTGATATGGATGAATTAAAGGAAATTGCTCAAAGATATGAGCTCTATCTGATTGAAGATGCATGTCAGGCCATTGGAGCAGAATATAAAAGACAAAAAGTAGGTGGAATAGGGCAAGTCGGTTGTTTTTCATTCTTCCCAACCAAGAATCTGGGCGGTTATGGTGATGGAGGAATTATAACAACAAATGATGATAACATTGCAAAGATAGTTAAAGCTCTTAGGGTACATGGCAGTGGTAAAGCAGGAAGAGATGCGTATGAGGTTATTAATTCAGAGATTCAAGAATCACAGACGTTTGAGCAACCAATGATTACGGGGATGGAAAAGTATTATAACTATTTATTGGGATATAACAGCAGGCTTGATGAGCTACAAGCAGCAATCCTAAGGATAAAACTAAAACATCTTGATACTTGGAACACTTTGCGTAAAGAAAAGGCAGGATACTACACTGAAAACTTAAGGGACTTGGATGTAGGTACCCCATTCAGATATGAATACAATGAACATATATACCACCTCTATATTCTTCAATCAGGAGATAGAGATGCATTGGTAAGCTACCTCGGTAAATATGGAATATCCACAGGTATATACTATCCCATACCGCTTCATCTGCAGATTGCATATAAAAATTCAGGATATGAAAATAACAGCCTCAAGGTGGCTGAATATATATCGAAAAAAACTTTTGCATTGCCTTTATATCCAGAGATATCTAGGGAACAGCAGGACTATGTAATTGAAAAAATAAGGAGCTTTTATGGTAAATAATTATTTCATACATGAATCATGTTATATTGATGAACCATGCGAAATAGGCAGTGGTACGAGGATTTGGCATTTTACTCACGTAATGAACAACTGCAAGATTGGTGAAGATTGTAATATTGGTCAGAACGTCGTCATTTCACCTGAAGTTACTATTGGGAATAATGTTAAGATTCAAAACAATGTTTCCGTATATACAGGTGTAATGTGTGAAGATGATGTATTTTTGGGACCTTCCTGTGTTTTTACAAATGTGATTAATCCAAGGAGTCATATAAACAGGAAGGATGAATATAGAAAGACACTTGTCAAAAAAGGGGCAACCATAGGAGCAAATGCTACTATAGTATGCGGGAAAACCATTGGAAGGTATGCCTTTATAGGTGCAGGTGCAGTTATTACAAAAGATGTACCTGATTTTAGTCTGGTTGTTGGCAATCCCGCAAGGCAAATTGGCTGGGTGTGTATTTGTGGAAATAGGTTGTTATGTAAAGATAATAGATATTATTGCAGGGTATGTAATTATGAGTATATTTTGCATGGAGAAAGCTTGAAAAGAGTTGAGGATTGAGAAAAATATGTGTGGTATAGCAGGAATACTTAATTTTAATAAAGAGCCGGTATCACTAGTGGAAATAAAAAAGATGACTGATATTATTTTACACAGAGGTCCGGATGATGAAGGAGCCTTTATTGATGGTTATATTGGACTGGGGCATCGACGTTTAGCTATCATTGATTTATCAAGAGCCGGACACCAACCTATGGAAGGTTCTGACAGTGTGATTGTTTATAATGGAGAAATATATAACTTCAAGCTGCTTAGGGTTGAATTAGAGTCATACGGTTATGAATTTCGCTCTAATACTGATACAGAGGTTATTTTGCATGCATATAGAGAATGGGGAATAGATTGCATTTACAAGTTTAATGGGATGTTCTCTTTTGCATTGTGGGATAAAGTAAATAAAAAATTATTTTTGGTAAGAGATAAGTATGGGATAAAACCTCTTTACTTTTATAAGGATGATAATATTTTGGTTTTTGGCTCGGAAATCAAATCGATTATACAGCACCCTAAGATAAAAGTTGATATAGATTATTATGCTCTAAATGAATACTTTACTTTCCAAAATATATTTTCTGATAGAACGCTTTTTAAGGGCATCAGATTACTGCCCAACGGATGCTATATAGAGATTTCAAATGCCTATTTCGGGGTAAAAAGGTATTGGGATTATGATTTTGATACCCATATGATTAGCGAAAAGTCAGAGGAAGATTATTTATATGAATTAAGAAGGTTGTTTGAAAAAGCAGTAACAAGGCAATTGGTCAGCGATGTTCCTGTTGGAAGCTATCTTAGCGGGGGAATGGATTCTGGTTCTATAACCTCTATTGCAAGCAGGAGTATAAATAGGTTGCTTACATTTACTTGCGGGTTTGATATGACTTCTGTAACAGGATTTGAAGCAAGCTTTGATGAAAGAGGCCCGGCGGAGATGATGGCAAATGCTTTTAAAACAGAACACTATGAGATGGTTATTCACGCCGGAGATATGCCGTATATCATGCCAAAACTCATTTATCATCTGGAAGATTTAAGATTGGGCATGTGCTATCCGAATTATTTCATTTCCAGGCTAACAAGTAAGTTTGTTAAAGTTGTTCTTGGCGGAGCAGGAGGAGACGAATTATTTGCAGGTTATCCCTGGCGGTATTATATGGGTTTTGGGACCGGTACAGAGAATGACTATTACCTAAGGTATTATAATTACTGGCAGAGGCTTATTAATGATGAAGAAAAAAAAGATTTTTTCAGCAGCAGGGTTATTAATGAATTGCAGGGTCATGATACTTTTGATGTATTTAAAAGCATATTTCTTAACCCAAAAGATATTAGTAAAAGCAATATAGACAATGCACTAAACAATTCATTATATTTTGAAGCCAAGACTTTCTTAAATGGATTGTTTATTGTTGAAGATAAGCTGAGCATGGCTAATTCCCTGGAGAGCAGGGTACCCTTTATGGATGATGAAATGGTGGAGTTTTCCATGAGATTACCATTGAAATATAAACTGGGAAATTATTCAAAGCTAAAAAGGATTGATGAGAATGTATTGGGAAGAAAAGAGATTTTCTTTTCAACAAATGATGGGAAAACACTACTCAGAAAGGCTATGGAGGGTTACATGCCCAAAGAAATACTAGAAAGAAAAAAGCAGGGATTTTCAGCACCGGATGAATCATGGTACAAAGGCGAAAGCCTGAATTATGTAAAGCAAATTCTTTTGGATAGTAATACATTAAATAGAGGAATTTTTAATCAAAAATATGTTGAAAAGATTCTCGATGAGCACTGCCAAGGTAAAAAAAATCATAGGCTATTTATTTGGTCACTCCTATGTTTTGAGTGGTGGAATAGAATCTTTATTGATAACAGTATGGCGACTTATCTTTAGGAGGGATTCCAGTTGAAAAAAATCAGACTATTATATAGCTTTGCACATATTACTCATCCTGTTATAGAAATGCTTAATTCACTGTTATCCCATGAAGAAATCGAATATATTCTTGTATTTACGCCTTTCGGTTGTGATAACGAGTATTTAAATAACATTTTACAAAAGAGTAAAGTAAATATTATTTCTATGGGTAGATATTCTCAGAAATTTTCGGGGAAAATCTTTAAGCTATTCTATATAATCTATTTTTTTATTTTATTGTTTAATTGCATTAAATATAAAATAAATTTAATTCATGCTCATATGGCACAGAATGATGAAACGCTGGTGTGCATGGCTATATCAAAAGTTATAAGAAAAAAGATAATAATCAGAATGCTTGGAAAAGAAAGGAATTTGGAGAAATTTAAATCTCTTAGAAGGAAAACTACAGAATGGGTAATACGGAATTCGAATCATTTAATTTGTGTTGATAAAACCCTTGTAGCTGTGGCTGAAAAATTAAGCGTACCTGCTGATAAAATTACTCTAATGCATAATTATGTTAATACGGAACGGATAAATAAGCTTATCCACACGGTTAGCAGGGATGATTTGAAAAGAAAATATGGAATACCTATAAATAAAAAAATAATCCTGTTTAACCATAGGATAATACCTTTCAAGCGACCGCTGCTTTACATTGATTGTATAAAAGAAGTAATTGGAAGGGCCAATAACTGTCATTTCTTGTTTGCCGGTATTAAAAGAACAAATACTGCTTTAGGGTTGAAGGTTCAACAGAAAATTAAAAAGTATGCGATAGAAGACAGTATTACATGGCTTGACTGGCAGCTTAATGGGAATGAGATTGATGAAATATATTATATAAGTGATATTGCTGTTAACATATCCGAACTGGTGGTTCCCAGTCTTGCTACGCTGGAAGCCATGAGCTTTGGTGCAGCATTGGTTATCGCTGATGCAATAGATAGTGATTTATATGTTAAAAACGGATTTAATGGGTTTATTGTTAAGACCAATAAAGATGATATTTCAGGCTCGCTAATAAAAATATTATCTGATGAATCCCTATTATATACAATGAAAAATAACAGTTTGCAGCTGACAAAAGACAAATTCAATATAAAAACATGGGGGGAAAAGATTTTAGAGATTTATTCAAAAGCTGGATAAATCGGTAAGGGGATACACCTCATCAAGAAGTATTTTTCTAAGGTCTGAGGAATGTCCCCCAATTATAATGTTTTTAACTGTCAATTAGTTAGATAGGGGTATCATGAGTAAAGAACAAGGGTTTTCAAATCAGGTAACATCGGCTTTATTTTGGAACACTGTTACCATTCCGGTAATATATTTAATATCATTTGTATCCTCAATTTTTGTAGCAAGATTTCTAGGACCCGATAAGTTCAGTATATTCGGCATAGTAAATTCAATACTTAACAGCTTAATGGTGTATATAGATTTTGGGTTGGTAACAGGGATAATTAAATTCCTCCCTGAAGTCAGAGTTGGACAAAAGGATTTAGAAAAGGGGATATTAACATTTATTGTTGTAGTTAAGGCAGCTTTATCAGCCTTAGTGGTAATTCTAATAAATGTTTTCAGTGATTTTTTTGCTGGCATATTTAAACTTGGAAGCGACTCAAAATTATTTCTGGCTTTTGTAAGCGTTCTATTGTTGTTAAGTATTGTTGAGGATATATCGAATACAATCTTGATATCTGAGTTTAAACATAAGATTAATAGGCTAATCTATATATCTTCAAGTATTTTTCTGCCACTTTTGAATATATTGGTGGTTGTATTGGGGTATGGAGTAGGAGCTCTCCTGCTTGTCATGGTAATAGTAGGAATTTATAAAACTATTTTATCAGTTTATTATTCAAATTTATGGACCAAAATTAATTTAAAAGTACTTAAAGGTTTTGTGGTTAATAATTTTACATTATTGAAAAGATATTTTAAATTCTGCTTTTCAGGGTATGCTATCCGTTTTGCCAGATATTTATGGGATATCAGCTTTATGGTTTTATTAGCAATATCATTAGGGTATAGTGACACTATTCCGTTTTTAATGATTGGATATATGCTGGTTCAAAAAATTACCGTTTTACTGTATGCACCGTTTGACAAGATGATTCCGTCGATAATCAGCAGGGTATCTCTTGATAAAACGATCAAAGAATTGGATAAGTACTATGATGCAATTAACAAATATATTATTTTCGTTTATCTGCCTATAGGAATTTTGCTGTATACGATTCTTCCAAAAGTAATTGTTATGTTCTATGGAGTAGAGTATAGCAATTCAATATTATTTGCGCAGTTTTTTTTAATTATTTTCTTTTTAAGCACATTTGCTTCCTTAGGAAATACGATTTTATTTCAATATGAAAAATATAAGCTTATTTATAGAAGCCTATTTTGGGGGCTTTTACTCTTCTTATTAATACCAGTATTAAACCCCGTATTTTTTTCCGTTATACCTGTTATTGTAATTATCGGTATCTCAAAAAATACATTTCATATATCTACTGCTATCCAAATGCATCGTATTTTTAAGGATGTCAAATATCCTGTAAGCTTCTTATTAAAAGTCTTATTATGTAACATACCTCAGATTATTTTATTTATTTTATATAGTAATGTTTTTACTGAAAATATATTGAGTTTATTTTTGTATAGCTTAGGCTATTTTGTAGTTTTTATAACCATGCTGCTGCTAATAAACCCTTTTTCAGCTAAGGAGAAGGAGTTTATTGCTTCAAAAGTCAGAATATATTTAAAGGTAATATACCCAAAATAAAAAATTATGGTAATGGTAACGGTAACGGAAGGGGTAGAATAAATTGGTAATTAAAGTGATTAATAAGGTGTTTGTATTTCTAGTAAATATTCTTAAGTACTCAAGAATATTTAAACTTGTAGTTTTAAAAAATTCAGAAATTAAGTTTAAAAATAAAAGTACTATAGAAACTGATATTAAAAAGTTTTTAACAACTGTGAAAAAGTTTGGTCGGAAAACAATTTTCGAGTCCTATAGTCAGATTGTAATTAAAGGAGATATTTCAATAGGAGATAATTTTCATTTAGGTAAAGGCAGTAGGATATCATCTGTTAGAGATAATCTCTCTGTCGGAGATAATGTCACTATTGGTGAAAATTGTACCATCGACGGAAGTGGTGGACTGGAAATAGGCAGTAATGTAGTTATTAGCGATTATACTTGTGTAATTTCCCATAAGCATCTTTTTGTAAAGAATAAAGGTCTAAGTAATGAGTATATAAGTGCCAGAACAAGAATTGGCAGCTATGTTTGGCTTTGCGAAGGGGTAAAGGTCATTCCCGGAATAACTATTTGTGACAATGTTATTGTAGGTGCCGGTTCAATTGTAACAAGAGATATTGTTGAAGAAGGAATATATGTTGGTATACCGACAAAGAAAATAAGGGATATGGAAAATGAAAGGTGGGTATAAGTAAACTTGTTTTCAAGGCAACGAATTACAAATATGAATAACAATAAAAAGATTGCTATAGTTGCCAGTATTGCTGGGGTAAGAAGAGCAGAAAATTTCCCGGAGTGGCTTCTGGCAAGGTTTTTTGCCGAAAATCAGAAAGAGGTTCTACTATTTTGTTATCCAATATCTATGGATGAAGAACCTTTAAATTTCGAGGGTATCAAAGTAATGCCATATAAGAGGTTGGCAGGTATTAGCTTTAAGTTGATGCTCGATATATTTTTATTACGGAAAGATATTAAAAGCATTTACTTATTTCAAATCAGGACAGATATTAATTGGATTTTTTGTATATTTAAAAAGCTGGGATTACTAAAATCAAAGATAATATTTATTCCCAATGGTATTTTCCATGACGAATATATTGTTAAGGATAGGGATTTCCCTTTTAGATATCCTCATAGCTTTAAGAATGTTATTTTTAGCTTTAAAGATTTCATTAGAAACCCTTCAATTCAGCAGTGGAGGAACTATATATTCCACATGCCTTTTAAAGCTGCAGATGTAATAGTTTCTTGGGGAGGATATGAAAGAAAAGAAATAGTCGAGAAAATGGGTATAGATAAAAAGAATATATTTCTTAATCATCCGGTCAATGTAAAAATTGAAAGAAGAGAAATAAAAAATGATAACTATAATTTACTCTATATCGGGCAGATAAAAGAACGTAAGGGTTGGGATATAGCAGTTAAGACAATAAAAATTTTAAAGGATAAATATCCAAAGATAAAGCTGTTATTTGTTACTTATGATACAGCTAGACTTAACAAACTAAAGGAACTGATTTTGCAGGAAGGTGTACAGGATTACATTGAAATGAAATTAAAGGTAAGTGATACTGAGAAATGGGACTTATATAAAAAGTGCAGTATATTGGTTTTCCCAACCAGATATGAGGGGTTTGGACTGCCTGTAGTTGAAGCAATGATGAAAGGATGTGCGGTTGTTGTTTCTGATGCACCTGCGGTTAATGAAATTGTAAAACATGAAATAAACGGGTTGATTGCAAAATATGAAAACCCTGAGGATGCTGCGGCACAGGTATCAAGATTGCTTGATTCAGTTGAACTAAGGCAGAGCGTTGTTAAAAACGGTTATGATACTGCTATGGAATATGACTATCATAAATGCTGCAATGAATTGGAGAGGTTTGTAAATGACATACAATAATAGTTATTATAAAGATTTTGAAAGTAATACGTTGAAACTACCTTACGAAAAGCTGGATCGGATGTTTGACATGATTAAGTATGAATTAGACCGTGAAGACATAGCTGTATTAGATGCAGGATGTGGTACGGGATTAATATGTAAATATTTAAAGGAGAAAGGAATTAAGAACATAACCGGGATTGATAAGTTTGAATACCCGCTCTCAAAAGCCAGGGAGTTTCTACCAGAGTGTAATTTTATAAAGTTCGATCTAGATGAAAAGCTAGACTTTTTGGATGAGTCTTTCGATTTGATTGTTTCTAATGAAGTCATTGAACACCTTGAAAATCCAGAGGTGTTTTTCAAAGAAAGTTACAGGCTATTAAAAACAGGTGGCAATCTAATAATTAAAACACCAAATGGGCTGGATTTAGCCAGATTAATATGTAAGCTAACAAATCGTACTTGGTATGCTGATAAAGATAAAACACATATACGGTATTTTAATGTATCATCCCTGCGGAATCTGCTTGCTTCCTGTGGTTTTAATAAGATTTCTATAAGAACAGGTACGAAACCATTGCTAAGTGTTAGAGGAGTAAGGATTCCACCAATTCCGTATTTAGGTAATGGAATTGTGGCGAGAGGGTCTAAGTGAATGGATAACAAACCAAGTTACAAGATAGTTTTTTGCCTTCAATCAGGTAATATAACTACCGGCGCCCCTAAAAGCTTATATCATTATCTTAAATACACCGGGTTAAATAAAAAAGGATTCATAGTTCTCTTGCCATTTAAAGGAGAAAATGTAGATGTTTTTATTTCAGACTTAGCTGGTATGGGTATAAGAACTGAAATAATAAACAAAGGATTAAGTTTTCTTCCTTTTGAGAGGTATTTAGAGAATCCATTACTTATTTTGAACAAAATATTCGCTTTAAGTATATATATATATAGATTGGTATTATTCATCTTAAGGGAAAAACCGCAAGCGTTATATATAAACGGTTCAAGAGGAAATACGGAATCTTTGATAGGAAGTTTTCTAGGCTGCAAGGTTCTCTGGCACGTAAGAGGTTTGGAAGATTTAAACCGCTGCAATATGTCAGCCAAAAAGTCCTTGAAAATAAAAGTTAAACTGTTACGTGTAAAGCTTCATAACATGTTTGCAAAAACCATAATAGCCGTATCAAAGAGTGAGAAAAATGTGCTTGAGAGCATTCTGGGTAATAAAGTGAAGGATATATTCGTTGTGCCAAATGGTATCGAAGAAGAATTTCTTCAAGGGCAGGCTGAAATAAAAAGGAGTTATAACTTTGACAGCAGGATAAGAATACTATGCCTTATGTCAACCATATGTCCAACTAAAGGAATATATGACGTCATAGATATGGTAAGAATCTTAAAAACAAAAAATATAGAATTTGTGTGCAGCATATACGGCAGGTTTGACAAAGCTGCTGATTCTGAAGATAAAATAAAACGATATTGTACGGATTTAACCAAAGATGGCTATATCAGTTTTTGTGGCTACACAAATGATATAGCCAAGGTTTTAGCCGAAAATGATATTTTTTTGTATCCTTCCTACTTCGAGGGTTTCCCTAGAGCCATACTTGAAGCAATGGCGTCAAGAATAGTTATCTTAGCTTCAGGGATTGATGGAATCTTGGATCAGGTGGAAGATATGGAAAGTGCCATATTGTTTCAACCTGGGGATGTTGAGGCAATAACAAACTGTATTGAAAAAGTTGTTAATGATGAGGTGTTAAAAAATAAATTAATTGCTAACGCATTTGGCAGGGTAAGAGAGAATTTTTTGATAAAAGATGTATCAGCAAGGATAGATGGCATTATTACCGATAATCTGATGATTTAATTTTGAAGGCGAGAAATTTATGAGTGATTTGATTGTTGTTATTGTAATAGAACTAATATTAGTTTTTCTTATAACTATTATAAATAAAAAAATTCTTTTGCCCATAATATTTGCGTGGATACCTTTGCAGAATTTTGTTTTGCCATACCTTTATACTACCCATGGAATCAACAAAGATATTATTTTAGGACTAATCTATTTTAAAGAAATAGCTATAACGGTTCTTTTTATTTGCTTAATTTTAATGAAAAAAGAAGTAAAAATAAGTAAAGCTTATAAAGTCGCCTTAATAGCTCTGATTACAATAGGTATATATAGCATATTTACTGTTTTAAATAAGGGCATTGATGTGGAAATCGCAAAAAACATACGTCTTTTGATTACTCCTTTTGAATTATTTATTACAGGATACCTAATTAACTTTGACGAGAAAGATATTAAAAAGAGTATTAGTTTAATTATTATCATGGCTGTATTTTCAAGCTTGTTTGGTATTTACGAAGTGTTTTTTTTGCAAGATGAATTCTGGGTTAACCATGTAAATATTGCAAGATACAATGTAGAAGTAAAAGGCGATTCAGCTTTGGCAGTATACATGGAAAGGGGGATTTCAGGAACGACGGCAGGGAGGGCTTTCCTTCCCAGACGTCTATCATCAACTTATGGAGATCCCCTTTCGTTTGGCATAGCGAATTCATTTATATCATTATTTCTTTTTGTTATGTTTCTACAAAATCAAAGAAAAAACAAATTGAGTTTGGCAATTGTATGTACAGCAGTTTTTCTTACCCTGTCCCGGTCAAGCTGGGTATTAGTACTATTGGCCTTACTGGTAGTGATGATATTACAAAAGCAAAAAACAATTTATTTGATTCCTGTTTGTATTACTCTGATACTTCTCTTCTCTCTTAATGGAGTACGTGAATTTATCTTAGACACAGTAACGCTTAAGATTGATTCAGCACACCAATCAGGAGTAACAGAGTTTTTTACAAAAATAATGTGGATGCCAAGGTTCTTTCTTGGTGAAGGAATAGGATCATTTTATGGTTCTGAAAATGGATACAGCTTCATAATTTCGCAGATGGGATATCCCGGGATAATATTGTTTTTGATGTTTGTAATTAATGTCTTTAAAGATTTGAGGTCTGGTATCGCTTCTTTTAAAAATAAAGAAATGGCAAGTGTAGTTACAACATTATGCGGAATAATGGTTGGAACTATAGTAATAAACCTATTTTCGCATTACCCATTTGCATTTAATGCCTATTTCAATATATGGATAATGGCAGGAATGTTATTGGGTCTAATAAACAAAACTGAATCAGAAACAGGAGTAAACAATGAAAATATTCATCTTTCAAAATTCACCAGCCCCGTATAGGATACCTTTATTTGAAAGGTTAAGTAAAAAGCTGAATATAAATATTGTTTTTGCAGCTGAAAATACCAAAGAAAGATTTTGGAGCACCATTATGAAAAATTTCAAATATATTATACTGGATGGTATTAATATAAGCATCAAAGGTAAAATAATCACCATTGCCAGAGGACTGAACAAATATCTGAAAAATAATCCGTTTGATGTGTTTATTATTACAGATGATTTAAGATGCATTATTAGTAATATAATCATTATTTATCATGCAAGGAAACATAAGAAGAAAATAATTCTCTGGTGTGGCGAGATTGAATCAAGATTCAGAAAAAGCAAAATGATACCATGGATTTTCAGATATATATCATATAAATATTTGAAGTATATTGTGAAAAACTCACACGGATTTCTAGCTTACGGTCCTAAAACGGTTGAAAACTATGTTAAAAACTATAATGCCCCAAAAGATAGATTCATATGGGGAACTCAAGGAATAGATACCTGTACATTGGAAGAGCTAATGATAAACAAACCTCAAGATTCGGATGACCCGGAGAAAGAGGTTGTTTTATTATATATAGGTTATTTAAGAGAAGGGAAAGGTGTAGAAAACCTGATTACTGCTGTTAGTGACCTGTTTGATAGAAGCTACAGTTTAATAATTGCAGGCAAGGGACCACTTGAAGGATATCTGAAATCCCTGGCCCAAAACAATAAAAACATTAAATTTCTTGGTTATGTTGAAGGAAAGCAGAAAATGGAATGCTTATTTAATGCAGATATAATGATTTCCCCCACTTATCATGACTGTTGGGCAAATACCATAAATGAGGCATGTTTATTTGGATTGCCGATTATCACTACAGAAATGGAGGGAGCAGAAGGTTCACTGGCCATTAACGATTATAATGCCATTGTTGTAGAACCAGGTAACGTGGATCAGCTAAAAAATGCGATTGGATATCTTATTGATAATTATGAAATACGATATGAAATGTCATGCAGGTCAAAAAAATTAGCTGAAAAGTTCAATTTAGATTGGGTTACAAACAATTTTGTTAAAGTAATTGAGTTGACTACTAAATAAAAAATGAAAATCGAAGGAGAGGGAAGTAATGTTCTTTCAAAATAAAAAAGTTTTTGTCACAGGGGGAGCGGGATTTATAGGCAGTCATGTAATTGATAGATTAGTACGTGAGGGAGCTGAGATTACTTGTATTGACAATCTGAGTGCAGGAAATATTAAGAATCTTGAACATAATATAAATGAAATTGAATTTATTAAAGGAGATATTAGAAACAAGCAGCTTATAGATAATCTCACCAGAAACAAGGATGTAGTTATTCATATAGCGGCTAATGCATCTGTACCTTCTTCGGTAAGTAATCCATATTATGATTTTGAATCAAATGTTGTTGGGACATTCAATATCTTAAGAGCGGCAGTAGAATGCAAGGTTGAAAAAGTGATGTATGCTTCCTCTGCTGCTGTGTACGGTAATCCAATATATATTCCGATGGATGAAAAGCATCCCTTGGCGCCTGTTTCACCATATGGGGCTACGAAGCTAGCGGGAGAAAGAATGGGGTTCGCATATAAGGAAACATATGGGTTGAACTTTGCTGCTGTAAGGATATTTAACACATATGGTCCAAGACAGCCACGGTATGTTATGTATGATTTCGTAAAAAAACTTTTGAACAACCCTGAAAAACTTGAGGTTCTTGGTACTGGCAGACAGGTGAGAGATTATTCGTATGTTGAAGATACTGTAACTGCGATGCTTATTGTGGCAGAAAAAGGCGATGATTTATACAATATTGCTGGGGGTAATCCTGTTTCGATAAAAGAGCTTGCAGAAATGATGGTAGAAGAGCTTGCTCCATGTGCAGAAATAGAATATGGACATGAGACGTGGAAAGGTGATATTGAGGTGTTATCAGCCGATATCGGTAAAATAAAATCTCTTGGATTTGTGCCGAAAACAGGCTTAAAAGAAGGTTTGCTTAAAATGATAGAGTTCACAAGGGAGTCAATACTAAATGAAAATATGCTTTATTAACCGATACTTTTATCCTTTTATAGGCGGAGTCGAATTTCATATTCAGAATTTGTCCAAAAGACTCATTGAGCTTGGGCATGATGTGTATGTCATTGTTTCAAATAAAAATAAGCAGAATCCCTCTGATGAACTTAGCAAAGCTGAAATTTATCAAGGGATAAAGATTATACGGGTTAAAAATTATATAGAATTAAAAGAAGAATTAATCAAAGGTAGTTTTGACGTGATTCATTCCCATTTTTCAAGAACGATATTTTCCGCTATAGGTATACTTATGGCAAAAAAGTATTGTCATAATGCCAAAATTATTTTTACCCCCCATTGTTTTTATCCACCTAGAAATGCAATCAATTTTATAAAAAAGTATATCTTTGATAACACGTTTGGTATCAGTTCTTTTCGAAAAGTGGATACAATGATATGCCTTACCGAAAATGATAAAAATGATGCAATCAGGCTTGGAATGAACAAGGATAAAATAGTTATAATTCCTAATTCCATAAACTTTTTTGAATTTAAAAATAGGATGGAAAGCAATACTTTCCGTGAGAAATTCAAATTAAATAAATATATTTTATTTGTTGGAAGAATCGATTATGTTAAAAGGATTGATTTCCTTATCGAAGCTATGAAATATTTAAAAGGGTATGGTTATAACCTGGCTATCATAGGGGTTGGCGAAGGAAATGAGGTTCAAAAACTAAAAGTGCTGGCAAAATCCTTTGAGGTTGAAGAAAACGTTAAATTTTGCGGTAAAGTGTCATTTGATGAACTGCTAAGTGCCTATCAATTATGTGAGTTTCTGGTTTTGCCATCTTCATATGAAGGACTGCCAACTGTTGTACTGGAAGCAATGGCTTTTGGAAAGGTGGTTGTTTCAGCGGCGGCAGGAGGAACAAGGTTTGTGATTAATCATGGAGAAAATGGTTTTCTTTTTAAGTATGATGATTTTGAGGATTACTGCAGGGTTGTAAAAAGTCTGGAGGAATATGACATCACGAAAATAGGGGAAAAAGCAAGAGAGACAATTAAAGATAGTTACTCATGGGAGAGCAATGTTCATAAAATTATAGATGTATATGGAACTTAGAATAAGGTAAGGGGAGACACCTCATCAGGAAGTATTCTTTTAGGGTATGAGGAATGTCCCCAAATAGCAACGTCAAATTATTTTGCTCATGAATCATTTTTCCTTTTAGATTCTAACTCAAGTAACGTTTATTACATTAATTTCATATATTCTACTAAATCTTATTAATAGAGTATATGCCTTATGAATAAGGTACGGATAGCGAATATTTATATTGACAATTTAAGCATGGGGGAATGCGTTGCCAAGATAAAGGATTTAATAAAAAGTGGCAGTAAATCATATATTGTGACTCCAAATGTTGACCATATTGTTAGACTTCAGAGGGATAACGAATTTCTGGAAGCCTATGAAAATGCGGAAGTGGTTGTGGCTGATGGAATGCCGATTATATGGGCTTCAAACTTCCTAGGCACACCTCTTAAAGAAAAAATTTCAGGGTCTGACCTCTTTACTGAATTATGCAAAGTTTCAGAGGAGATGGAATATAGGTTGTTTTTCCTGGGAGCAGGGGAAGGAGTTGCCGAGCAAGCTGCATCAAATTTAAAAAAGAAATTTAAAAACATAGAAATTATTGGTGTATATTCACCTCCATTTGGTTTTGAAAAAGATGATAAAGAAAACGTTAAAATACGAGAAATGATTAACAAACGGGCTCCTGATATTTTGTTTGTAGGTGTGGGGGCACCCAAACAGGAAAAGTGGATATACAAAAATCTTGATATGTTAAATGTTAAGATGGCTATTGGAATTGGTGCTGCGTTTGATTTTGCTGCTGGTACTATTAAAAGAGCTCCGGTATTCATGCAAAAAGTAGGGCTGGAATGGTTTTGGAGGTTTATGCATGAGCCAAGAAGATTATTCAAGAGATATTTTATAGATGATAGCAGGTTTATTGTGATATTGTTTAAACAAATGTGGTTTCAAAAAAAGTAACACATTGAGTGGTTCACTATATACTTTAGGATTAATTTTAAATAATAAAAAAGAAAAAACCAACTTCTTCACAAAATTTTGCTTAAAAGTTGTTTTTTCTTTTAAGTAGTTTTATTGGTATTATGCAAAGAGTTATGAAGTTTAATTATGTAACCATAAAAAGAGGAGAGGCATAGTATATTACAAAGAAGAAAAAAGGAGTAGAAAAATTGAATCTGTATATTGTGTTTCTTGCACTTATAATACCTGGCTTTTTATCTGAATGGATATGGGAATTGATTAGTAAAAGGAAGTACATTAATAATTGTCAAAGAATAGCAGGTGGTTTGATTTTCAATCTTCCGATATTGATGACAAATCTTTTTGTGGTATACACATTAAAGGCTGTAACTGATTTTTCAATTCTAGCTTATAAATTCACGTTTGTTCGTTTTACCATGAGATATATACTTCTTGCGCTTGCTGTAAGCATTATTATAGGAATTATTGTTGGAATAGCAGGCCTGATTTGCAGAAAAAAGGAATGCAAAACTGATTGTTGACCAATAAGCTTAGCTGCCTGTGAGTGAAAGGTGAATTCTATGAAGGTTATTATTCTTGCTGGAGGCGGGGGAACCCGCCTGTTTCCATTATCCCGCTCTAATTATCCTAAACAGTTCCTAAAGATTGGGGCAGATAAGTCCTTACTGGCACAGACAATAGAGAGATATTTGAAGGTTGTCGAGCCGCAAAATATTATAATTGTCACAAATGAATTATATATTCATCATATAAAGGCCGAACTAAAGGAAAGCAATGCCGAAGAAGCTAACATCTTGGTCGAACCGATGGCACGAAATACAGCACCTGCTATTGTATTAGCTGTACGTTACTGCATTGATAAATTAGCGGTTGATTCAAATGAGATATTGTTCATATCTCCGGCTGACCATATAATCAGACCTGAAGATTGTTTTATTGAAAAGGTTAAAGAAGCGAAAAGTGCAGCGGAACAAGGTCGGATTGTAACTTTGGGGGTTAAGCCGGATAGAGCTGAAACCGGATATGGATATATGAAGGTAGGACAATTTTGTAAATCAGGATTGATGGTTGAAAGGTTTATTGAAAAGCCAGATAAACAAAAGGCAAATGAATATTTGCAGGATGGTAATTATTACTGGAATTCAGGGATGTATGCTTTTTCTATAAGCACTTTTGTAGAAGAGTTACGTGCTCACCAATCTCAAATCTATGAATTATTCGATAATTCATACAAAAAATTACTAAATGATTTTATGGATATGCCAAGCATATCGATTGATTATGCAATCGCAGAAAAGTCTACAAGGGTAGTTACTATTCCTATTGATGTATACTGGAATGATATTGGTTCATGGGATGCAATTTATGATGTGATGGATAAAGATAAGCAGGGGAATGTGAAAATCGGTGATTGCATCATAACTGATTGTTCAAATTCGTTAATAATAGGAAATAGCAGGATGGTTACTGGCATTGGTCTGGAAGACACTATTGTTATAGAAACGGATGATGTTATTCTAGTAGCGAAAAAAGGGGAAACCCAAAAAGTTAAGGACCTAGTTGAGGATATCAAAAACCGTAACCGAAAAGAAGCTTTTGAACATTCTGACTGATATGGCAAAAAGTGCAACTATAGAATAAGTAGAACCAACAAAAAAGATTTTTAATACTTTGACTGCTGATTGATATCAGCAGTTTTTTTGATAAGTTACGCACATCTTACTCCTAGCTTATACTAAAATTAAAGAAATATAGCATTGAATAAAGGGGGTATATCAAGAATGGGGATAACAGGGATTCGATGGAACCCAGAGTTTGATAAGGTATTATCTAATATTAACCCAATTGGCTATTTTGTTAGACTTATTATTGGAACAATACTATTAATATATTATATTCCATATTAATAGGGGGTGCCTTTATTTTCAGGGTTCACTATTTATATTTTTTCTATTCTTTCAGATATTACAGATATAAATACTAAGTTAATGTTTAGTGCAATATTCTTGTCCATATTAGGATTAATTATTTTTACGCTATTTCTGCTAAGAACGAAAAAAGGGAAGAGGGAAAAATAATAACTATTATAAAGTTAAAAGCACTCTGTTGACCACTTGATTAACAAGTGCTATAATTTTATCGATAGTTGACCACACGGTCAAAAGAGATATTTATTGCTAGTTTCCAGAATAAAATGTTAAAAGCAAAGATGACAACCAGTGAATTCGTTAATAGAGTAGAAGAAAGGGATTGTTATGGGCGATAACATAATTGAAGTAAAGAACCTTACAAAGGAATATATAACTGGTGATATTTCTGTAAAAGCTTGCGATGGAATAAACTTCGAAATCTCCAGAGGCGAATTTGTTGTTGTGCTTGGACCGAGTGGTTCTGGAAAGAGTACAGTATTAAATATAATCGGAGGAATGGACAGACCAACATTGGGAGAAGTATGGGTTGACGGCAAAAATATTGCTAAATTTTCCGAAAAAGAGCTTACCCTTTATAGAAGAAATAATATTGGTTTTATTTTTCAATTTTATAATCTAATACCTAACCTTACTGCCATAGAAAATGTTGAATTAGTAACACAAGTTACAAATAACCCTCTAAGTGCCAAGCAAGTCATGAAAGATATTGGTTTAAGTGAAAGAGAAGGTAATTTCCCGGCTCAGCTCTCAGGTGGCGAACAGCAAAGGGTGGCGATAGCAAGGGCTATTGCTAAAAATCCCCTTATGCTTTTGTGTGATGAACCTACTGGAGCATTAGATTATAAGACAGGTAAAATTGTTTTAAAGCTTTTACATGATATGAATAAAAATATGAAGAAAACTACTATATTGATTACTCACAATTCCGCGATTGCAGGAATGGCAGATAGAGTTATAAGGCTTAGAAGCGGAGCGGTTGAGGAGATAGTTGTAAATGAAAATCCCGTGCCTCCTGAAAGGATTGAATGGTAATGGGTATTTTACTGAGAAAGCTGATAAGAGATGTAAATGAAGCAAAAGGCCAATTTATATCTATAGTTGTTATAGTTTTGATTGGTGTTATGTTTTATTCTGGTATAAATGCGACATTTATGAACCTTTCTTTAATAAGTGAAAAATATTATGATGAATATAGGTTTGGAGACATTTGGGCTGATTTTTATAAAGCACCGGAAGGTGTTGTTGATAGAATAAAAGCTCTATCTTATATAAAAATGGTTGATGGAAGAATTGTTCAAGATTTGAAAATGAACATTTCAGATATGAATGTAACGGTAAGGCTAATTACGCTTCCTGATGCAAAAAGAGATGTTGTTAATGATGTAGCGATAAAATCAGGGAAGTACTTTTCAGAAAACGAGAGCAATCAATGCCTAGTAGAAGAAGAATTCTACAAGGCGCATAATCTGGACCGAGGAGATTATATATACCCAATAATCAATGGAAATGAGGTTAAGCTTAAGGTGGTCGGTTCTGTCAAGAGTCCTGAATTTGTTTACGTTTTGAAGGACGGCGGGGAGCTTATGCCTGATAACACAAAATTCGGAATTATATATATCAAAAATTCCTTCGGGCAAGCTATTTTGGGCTTTAACGGTTCAATAAACAGCTTGTCTGCAATTCTTTCAAATGGTACCAATATTGAAGATGCTAAAGATGAGTTCAAAAAAATATTAAAAAACTACGGAGTTACAAGCATTATTGGGAAAGAAGATCAAATAAGCAATAGAATGCTAAGTGAAGAAATGAAAGGTCTAAAAGCTACAGGAGGTACTTTCCCAATTGTATTTTTTTTAGTAGCGGCTGTAATTATATATATTATGATGGGAAGAATGGTTGAGAATCAGAGGACACAGATTGGAATTCTAAAAGCATTTGGATTCAGCAATTTGCAGGTGCTATTTCATTATTTGTCTTATTCGATATTTGTGGCTTTAATTGGATGCTTTCTAGGAGCAATTTGTGGAATGTACCTAGGAATTGGCTTTACTAATCTGGAAAATGCATATTTCCATCTCCCGCCCGCAGATATGAAGATTTATCCAGAACTAGTGATACCTGCTTCGGTGATTACGTTATTCTTTTGTATATTGGCTGGTTTTAATGCATGTAAAATTGTTTTAAAGATTACACCAAGCGAAGCTATGCGACCAAAGGCACCAAAAAGTGGAAAAACAATATTACTAGAAAGAATTAAGGCGTTTTGGGGAATTTTGAACTATAGTTGGAAAATAATCTTGAGGAATCTGTTCAGGTATAAGAAAAGAGCAATGATGACGTCAATAGGTGTAATATTTTCTACTGCATTAGTACTGATTTCTCTGAGTATGCTGGATTCAATAAATTACATGGTAGAACAGCAATACAAAAACATTCAAAATTATGATATCAAGGTCAATTTTAATAGGTTTTTGAACATGGAAGAGATGTCCAGTATAAGCAATATAGCACATGTTTCAAAACTAGAACCAGTTGTTGAGGCAGGAGTGGAGATTTCAAATGGCTGGAGAAAAAAGAATGTAGGTTTTACTGGATTAATTGGCGAACCAGAAATGTATAAAGTAACTGACAAGAAAGGTGAAACAGTTAAACTGCCAAAACAGGGAATATTAATACCTCAAAAACTAGCTGAAACATTAGATGTGAAAATTAATGATATGGTATACATCAAGTCTCTTCTTCCTGGAAAAGAAAAGAAGGAGGCATATGTGAAAGGCATAGTTGCTCAATATATAGGTCAAAGCGCTTATTGTAGTCTTGACTATGCGGGTATGTTTCTTGGAGAAGGTGTTTGCGCAAATTCTGCGGTATTAAAGCTTAATAATGTTAATGATGAAAAAGAAGTAATAGACAAATTAAAGGATATACCGGCAGTAAGTTCAATCCAATCAAAATCAGACTCGTTAAATAATTTAACTAAGAATATGGCGGCATCTACGTCATCAATGGGAGTAATGATTATTCTTGCGGCTGTTCTTGCAATTGCTGTTATGTATAATATTGCTTCGATAAATATATTTGAAAGACAAAGAGAGCTTGCAACATTAAAAGTTTTAGGCTTTAAAAATAAAGAGGTAAAAAAACTGGTCTTTAACGAGAACTATATAATAGCATTTTTGGGTGGCTTGATTGGACTTCCGACTGGTCTATGGATGGGATATTCTATGATGTCAGTAAGTAATACAGATTCATATAGTTTTCCATTTATAGTAACGGTAAAGACGTACTTGTTATCGCTTGTTTTAACAATGATATTTACTGCAATGGCGAATATGGTATTATCCAAAAAAATAAGGATGATTGACATGATAGCAGTATTAAAGAGTAATGAGTAAAAACAGTTGATGGTTATACGAATCGATTTAAAGAAGGAGTGTTTCTTATGAAAAAATGGATATGGATTGGTGCAATTATCTTAGTAAGCGTAACTGCAATAGGAATTTATTCTTCAACTATGGGTGGAACAGCTGTAGAGATTACTAAGGTTGTAAACGGAGAGATGAAACAGTATCTTGAGGATACTGCTGATGTTCAAAGTAAAGAAAAACAGACAGTTTATGCTGAAGGAGCTGGCAAAATAACCAGTATAAATTTTGATGTAGGTGATTCGGTGAAGCAAGGAGAAATAATGCTGACACTTGATAAATCAGATATTTATCTTCAATTAAAAGATGCAAATGCTAAGGTTGACTCGGCTAGAGAACAGGTTAAGGGAACTGATTTTGAAAATTATGCTGACAAGGTAGAGGTTGCAAAAGCTTCGGTTGAGCAAGCCAAGGTTACTTTTGATATTACTGTGAGAGATTATGAAAATAATAAAATACTTTTCTCTGCAGGCTCAATCAGCAAAAATGAGCTTGATAAATCAGAAGATGCTTATAAAACATCCAAATCAGCTTTAGATTCTGCAAAATCACAGCTTGCTGAAGTGAAACGTGGAACTCCAAGCTATCAAAAAAACACGTATATTTCACAATTAGAACAAGCGTTGATATTTAGGGATGGAATACAAAGAAGTATTAATAAACAGGTTATCAAGGCTCCAATTGATGGAATTGTTCTAGAAAAATATATTGATGTTGATTTCCCAATAACTGCTGGGACTGCAGTATTTTTGATTGGTGATGTGAAAAGACTTGAATTAGAATCAGACATTCTTGCTGATGATAGCAGTAAAGTGAAAATTGGTGATGAAGTTGAAATAACTGGCAAGCCTTTAGGTGATACAATATTATTCGGCAAGGTAAGTAAGATAGATCCATCTGCAAAGACAGTTACATCAACATTAGGTGTTAATCAGAAAAGAGTTCCTGTAACCATACAGCTTACAAATGGGCAGAGTATATTAAAACCAGGTTATACAGTTGATATTAAGGTGATTACGGAGAAAAAGAATAAGGTGTTGATTGTGCCTGACAGTTCGGTTTTTGATTATAAAGGAAAAACATGTGTTCTTGCAGTTGAGAATGGAAAGACGATTATTAAACAGATAAAAACCGGTTTGGAAAACGACAAACAAATAGAAATTATAGAGGGATTAAAAGAAGGAGACAACGTATTGGTTAAGCCGGATAATACAATTACAGAGGGTATGAAGGTTAAACCAGTGCATAGTGTAAACTAATTTATGGGGTGAATTATTTGAATGAATTATTTGGTAATCTGCCAGAAGAGAAGAAAAAAAGAATAATAGATGCATGTGTTGAAGAGTTTACAAGTAATGTGTATGAAAAGGCTTCTACCAATTCGATTGTAAAAAAAGCGGGTATTTCCAAAGGGTTATTGTTTCACTATTTTGGAAGCAAAAAGAATGTTTTCTTATATATATTAGATTATACAACGGATTGCATCTTAACCAAGTATTATTCGATGACAAAGGCTATGCCTTCCGACCTTTTTGAAAGAATGATGTGGGTTAGTCTTTTAAAAATGAAGATGTGGTGTGATGAACCATTGATGTTCAATTTAGTTTTCAATGCATTTGTTAATTCGCCTAGTGAACTGAAAGAAGATATTGAAGATAGGTATGTTCAGTTAAATAATGAGCACATGCCAAGATTTTTTAAAGACATTGATACTTCTAAGCTCCGTGGAGGGGTAGATATCAATAAGGCTATAGAAGTCATTACTCTATTTCTTGATGGACTTTCGAATAAGTATTTAAAGACTTTTAAAAACCATTCAGCGGATGAAATTTTTGATAATATGGACAAGTTAATAGCTGAAGTTAATGAGTACTTTGCAATATTAAAGGCGGGAATATATGAATAATTTATAGAGCTAGAGCCCTGCAGCTTTAAGCTGCAGGGCTCTGGGTGGGTTTACTATTTAAATCTTAATAATCTCAAAATCAAACATATTTTTCTTTACTTATAATACTGTACGCTTATTTGCAACTTCCTGTTGGGCAAAAGCTTGTAGAGTAATTGCCGGTTGAGCAGTTAATTGTGTAGCAATTGCCATTTGAACAACGAATTGTTACACAGTTTTTAGCTGTTGAACAGCTCTTTACTGAATTTGTAGATTTACAGGCATTTAGCTTTTTGAGTAATGATTGAATGTTTTGGTTATTGCTGCATTTTTTTGCTTTAAGCTGTTTCAATAAACTTGTCAACTGAATACTATTTTTGCTGCATTTTGCAATCTGGTTCACATTTGCAGTATTTGCTGAATAAGGACAGCTTGTAGCTGCAAATCCAGGGATTGCTGCAACCATCATAAACATTGAGATTATTCCACCCACAACTAGTTTCTTAAGCATAATGCTCCTCCCTTCTGAAATGCCAGTTATTTTGTGAAGAATTCACCTAGCATTTCAACAAAAGCTACTTGATAGTATTGTATGAAGCTTTTGCTTACCACTTAGAAGTGGTTTTTAAATTCGTATGTATTATAGGCTTATAAATAGTGGGTGTCTATAAGTAAAATATGTTATAACATGAATGATATTCCGCTTTAATTAATCTGCGAATACAACAACTATTCTGTATACATCATTTTCTTCATCGTAATCATCAACTGCAAAGAGGATAATAAAAAGCAAGAGAGGATTAGCTTAACTTTGCTTATTCTCTCTTGCTGTAAGTATATTTCATAAAAAGCTATATCTATGAACTTAGAAGCTAAACCAACTTAAATGAATTTATCAGTAAGATTATACTTTTTTATTCTTAGCATATAAAAAATTGTATTTACTTGCATGCTTTAATTCGTCGGTTATAATTTCGGTTATCATGTTTATGTCTTTTCTTTTAGTTAAACCAAACAGGATTCTTCTGTATCTTTCTACAGCGCCAAGTTCACCAAATAATGCTTGTTGAAGTCCTGCTACATATGATTCGGGCTTCACGAATTCTGGTTCGGCAGCTTGAGGAGGCATTTTGCCGGTTAACTCATAATAAAGTTCCTTAAACATTTTGTTGTGTTTTCTTTCATCATCGCGTATGCTTTGGATTATTTTCTTATCTTCTTCTGAAGGGGCTTCGCTAATTAGATAATCATAAAAAAGTTCATCTTCTCTTTCTCCCACAATAGCATCCTTGATTAGTCTTATTGCTGTTTGAAGGTTTTCGGACATCATCATTTGCTCAGTCATAACAGGCATTCCAGGTTGCATATAAGGGGTTGCAGGTCTGTAATTATAGTTGTCGTAATAATACATATTTTCCTCTAAAAATTTACGTTATAATATTATAGTATGAATAATAAAGAGAAAAAGTGAAATGCAAAGGGCACCAAAAGCAGGTGCCCTTTCAATTATGGTATACTCTGGAAGTAGCTCTTGATGCGTTAGCCAGAGTTGTACGAAATAATCAAAATTAGTAAATATTTTCTTCTTAATTATATTATAACATTTTTAGTGTTATAGTTTTACTTGTAAATATTAGGATTGTTTTCAAATTATGTTATCTTTTAATTAAACTTTATATTTTTATTCCATATGACTTTAAATTATCTCTAAATCTTAAAACTGCAAGTTCTTTAGCCTTTGCCTCAAGCATTATGTCATAATCATATTTTTTTGATAGATTATAAAACCATAAAAAATCTTCAATATTAATATAATCGGCATGTGGTCTTAAATCTTTAGTATTTTGAGGGCTTGAAAGGTGAATTTTAGGTGTATGAGTATTCCAGGTAGAAAAAATTTCTTTTATATCTTTAGAGGTCAGAGAACGATAGCTATTATTTATTCTATGATGATGAATATCTAAAACCATTGGAGCATTAATTTCCTTAGAAATTTCTAAAACATCCTTCCAATCATATTGTTTATCATCATTTTCTATAATAAGCTTATTCCTAACTTTTAGGGGAAGCTTATAAAAATTATTTATAAATCTTTTTTTTGAGCCAGGTTTATCTCCGTAAACGCCACCTATATGTATTACAATGCTGCCATCAATATCCATAAATTCTAAAACATCTGAAAGATATATCAGAGTTTCACAGGAATTTTCAAATATGACATCATTAATACTATTAATTATAGTATATTCATCAGCGTGAAAAGAAAGCCTTAGCTTATATTTTTTTGCTAATTCTCCGGTATGCTGAAAACATGGCAAAATTATTTTTCTCCAGCTCCATTCTTTAGCTGATGAATGTGTGGGAAAGGGAAGTAGATTTGTTGGCATACGGTAAAGATGTATATTATTGTTGTAATTGAAATCTAAGATTTCATCCACTAGGCTTGTATTATTTAATGCTATAGAATTGAGTTTCTCAATCTTTTCATGTGTATTTAGCTTTTCTAAAGTTTTAAGGGTTAAATCCCTGAATTTTGTTTTTAATGTTACATTTAAACAGGCATAACCAATATTTATAGCATATCAATCCTTTCAAATTAACTGGGTCTTATGTCAGAGACTAAAATAAGGGGATAGCTCCCCTTATTTTAGTCTCTGACGCTTTTATAGTTGTTATTTTGTAACAAATCAATTACGCCTAATACAATATGCGCTATACCAAATCCGAGAATTCCGGCACCCCATATTGGAGTAGTACTAAATAGGGCGTAACCTACGAGTGCAACGATAACACCTACAATAGTAGCAGTTGTTCCTTCACGTGTTCTCATGCAAATCACTCCTTTGTTTTAGTATTCCAAATCATACGCAGATAGATTTTATTATTATTTCTGATTTTTTGAACATATTTCTAACTTGAAAGATAAAATTAATCATTCATATTTTGCGGAAATAAAATGGATTTATTCTGTTAATTATTTTAATGTAATCAAATTAATTCTTAAATTGGACAATATATATTATTTTGATATAATATATATTAACAATTATCATGTTTGAATTATTATCCTATATTCACAGGTGGTGGCAGCTCTGGAAAAGCTTTTTAAAAATTATAATATAAAACATACTCTAAAAAAGTTCGAAAAGTTGGTTGATGAATACTGCATTACTAAAGATGAAATTAAGAGTTATGCAGCGATATTTTTGTTTTCAATTCCAATCTATTTTTATTTTGTTTTAAAATTGTTTGAGCATAATATGCCAAGTTTTGTGATTCAAATACTTGGATTTTTTACTATTGCTTGCGGTATATATTCTTTTTTTACATCATACAAAAATATTCAGGAAAAGCTTCCGGTTGCTATTGTTCTTACTATTGGTTATGTGTATTATCAACAGATGCCTGAAATATATATTTTAGATGCTGCAAAATACAGCTTTTTAATTACGTTGATTTATTTTCTGGGAGTTTATCTAATCATAAAGAACAGGTATTATAATCTTGTAAACTGTAGTGATAACCCTGCTGGTCTTGCAATGTTTGCAAAAAAATATGCGGTAATGAAGTTTCAAAGTGAGTTTGTTGCAAGTTGTATTAAGATAAAAAATGAAGCTACGCGACAAAGTGTTAAAAATGAAATAGATGAATTATATAATCAGATAAAATGCGAGCTGAGCGAAGCACATATAAATAAAAGTATAACTGAATATTCAGAAGAGAAACTGAGACAGGTGCAGAAGCGTGAGGAAATAACAATTGATATTGGAGACTTTGCAAAAGGGTATGTAACCTTAACTGAAGGAATTAAGATACCTATATGTGAGTTTAATGGTGGAGTACCTGTTGCTTATATAAAAGGATTGGACAACCATATTACTAATACAACCGACTTCGCTAGAAAGTGTAAAGTGGGTATAGCTTTAAATGGACAGAATTTTATTTATCCTACGACTCCGTATCTTAATAGATTTGAGCTTGAACTGTTTACTGATGTTGATAATATTATAAATAGGTTTCGAGAAGAAAGAATAAAGGCACTTGACGTAAATACAATTCATAAAGAGATAGCCAGTCTAGATAAGGTGTTACATTGTTATAATGATTTTTTATACAGAATAAAAGAAACCTTTGACAGAATTAGCCAGGAGAGGATTGAAACCAGTATTGAGAGAGATTATCAGCATGAAATAGATAGAATGAATGGGATAATTGAAATATACAAACTTGAAGCAGTAAAAAAAGAGAACACTATTAAACAAGCGAAAGATTTTCAAGAATATGATATGCCTAGAAGTAAGCCACGACCTCAGCAAGAGCGTGAAAAGCAAGGCGGATTTTATGGTCAAATAAAACGTGAAAATGAAACAGGGATTTACAATATACCTATAGTTAAATCGAGACAGGAAGTTTTTGCAGAGGGGATGGAAGAGCTTGAAAATATTGTGGGACTAAATGCTGTAAAAAGTGAAATTAAAGAATTCATAGATAAACATAGAATAGATAAATATGCTAGGAATGTAGGACTTTCACCGGTTAAGATTAATAGTAATTTTGTTCTTGTAGGAAAATCAGGAACTGGAAAGACTACATTTGCTGGAATACTTGCCAAAATATTATTTGGGCTTGATGTAATAAAAACCAATGGAATACATGAAGCTGGAAGAGCCGAGCTTATAGGTCAAAATGTTAGAGAGACCGAAGAAAAAACTACAAAAATAATCAATGATGCTATACAAAATGGTGATTTACTCCTGATAAAGAATTTTGATAAAATTTTAAAAGAAGAAGCCTATGGTATGGAGGTAGTTAAACTTATTGTTTGTGCACTTCAAAACCATAATGAAAGATTTGCATGTGCTTTAACTGGTTATCCTGAAGGTATTATTCAAGCAATTAAGCAAGCAGGAGAGGACTTTGAATCATTATTTACCAACTTTATTTTTTTTGAAAACTGTAGACCGGAAGAGTTGCTTAAGATTTTTGAAACAAATTTCTGCGGAACAAGATACCAGCTTAATCATGATTCTAGGCAGACTTTAAAAAAAGCATTCATGCATTTGGTTGATTCTTATCCAGATTTTGAGTTTGGAAGGGAAGCTAGAAAAATCTTCGAAAAAGCTATAAAGAAACAGACAAACAGGCTTGCAAATCATCAAAATGATTATTCAAAAGAAAAATTAATGCTGATAAGCAAGCAAGATATTGAAAGAGCAATTCAGGAATATCTTGATGAAAAAAATCGAATGGAAGGATTGAAAATGGAGGATGACAGATTACCGGAAAGATTTGAGTAAAGCTCAAACAGTTGTTATTAAGGTTGGAACATCAACAATAACTTATGATACAGGAAGATTAAATCTTAGTGTGATTGAAAAACTGGTTTTGGTTATATCTGATTTGAAAAATCAGGGAAAGAGGGTTGTTCTGGTTACTTCGGGTGCAATTGGAGTAGGAAGTGCAAAGCTTGGGCTTAAGAAAAGGCCGGAAAAGATGAGCGAAAAACAGGCTGTTGCTTCAATAGGACAGTGTGAGTTAATGTATATTTATGATAAACTTTTTGCTGAATACGGTTATCATATTGGACAAATACTTTTGACACGAGAAGAAGTAAGTGATAAAAAAAGAAAAAAGAATGTAATTAATACGTTTAATACATTATTAAAATATAATGCCATACCTATAGTAAATGAAAATGATTCTATCTCAACAGAAGAAATTGAGTTTGGTGATAATGATACTCTTTCTGCGATTGTTTCAGAACTAATAGATGCAGAACTTTTGATAATCCTTTCAGATATTGAAGGTATGTATGATAAAGATCCAAGAGAAGACGAAAATGCAAAGCTTATTCCTGTTATTGAAATTATTGATGAAACAATCGAAAATGCTGCTGGTAACAAAGGCACAAGCCGTGGAACAGGAGGAATGCTTACAAAGATTACAGCTGCAAAAATTGCTGTTAAGGCAGGTACAAACATGGTTATAGCTAATGGTGCAGATCCTTTTGTAATAAGAAGAATATTAGATGGGGCTCAGATAGGGACTCTGTTTTTAGCACAAAGAAAGGAGCAAGAGTAGTTTAATATGGGTTCACAGCAGAGAAAATGGCTTGAAGAAATTGATATAATGAGGGCTTTTGGCATACTTGCCGTTCTGGTGATTCATTCTACTGGTCCGGCGTTTTCGATTCCGCAAAAATCTTATGCCTATAATATACTTATGGGAATAAACTATTCCCTTGCTTTTGCTGTACCGTTGTTTCTATTTATTAGTGCGATGATATTAGCTTTTAAATATTCTAAAGAAGAAAATATTAACTGGATTAAATTCTATAAAAGCAGAATAAATCAAATAATAATTCCATACTTGGTTTGGACGGCTATTTATCTATTATATAGAGTATTTGTATTTCACGAAAATATTAGTGCTTTTTCAACGCCCGGATTCAGAGATGATGCTAAGTTTATTATTAAGACACTTTTACTAGGAAAGGGCTATTTTCATCTGTATTTTATTTCAATAGTTGTACAGTTTTATGTTGTATTTCCTTTAATTACTATGATGTTTAATTACTTCGTAAAAAAATATAATAAATTATTCAAAGACCAATCAAAAAAAGAAATTTTGATTGTAAAAATAGCAAATTTCAGTTTATACTTCTTGTTTATACTTGGGTGTCAGTATGCTTTTATTGTACTTAATAAATTATATATATATCCATATTTTAAATTTCCAGGAGTACTTTTGCTATCATATATAATGCCTATTGGAGCGGGAATATGGCTGGGATACAATTATGAGAGCTGGAAAAAATATGTTGGGATTGTAAGAAGTTTTACATATCCATTAGCAGTAATTTTTGGATGGCTTTTTGTAAATGTATCTCTAAATAACTGGTACCTTGGGAAGCCAGATGCAAATCTTATTGCCATAATAAGAAATGTTTATGTTACATTTGCAGCTATAATTTTCTTTGATTTTGGATTGTATATAAAGGGACATTGGAATGATTGGTTGAGAAAAGGTCTTGCAGACTTAGGGGCATGTTCTTTTGGAATCTATCTTTTGCATCTGTTAATCCTTAAGACTTTGCATAGTTTTAATATCCTAAGCCTAGGTGGCTCTAATATGTGGCTTTATGGTTTACTGATGTTTGTCACATTTATTGTCACACTTGCAGGCTCTTGGGCTGCAGTGAAACTGATAAATATGACACCCCTAGCTCCAATTTTTTTTGGAAACAGGAAAGTTGTTAAGACTGTGGGAAAATGCTGAAATAATATAAATTTTATAGCATGTTGGAGGTTGAAATTTTGGAAGAATTATTGACTATAGGAGAATGTGCAAAACAGGCTTCAAGAAAATTGGGTATTCTGGATACAGACGATAAAAATTATGTGTTGGAAACAATGGCTGAAGAGCTTATTATTAATGCTGGCGAGATTATTTCTGCCAATATTATTGATGTTGGAAATGCGGTAAAGAATGGGATGAGGCAGGCACTTGTTGATAGGCTTATGATAAGCAAGGATAGAATTGATGCTATGGTACAAGGACTTTTACAGATAAAGGAACTTGAAGACCCTATTGGAGAAATAGTCTCAGATTGGAAAAGACCTAATGGAATGGTTATTGCTCAACAAAGAGTGCCGTTAGGTGTTGTTGGGATAATCTATGAGTCCAGACCGAGTGTTACTGTTGATGCAGCAGGATTGTGCATAAAAGCTGGCAATGCAGTAATATTAAGAGGCGGGAGCGAATCACTTTTGACGAATATAGCGATTGTAAAGGTTCTTAACGAGGCTATTGAAAAGTCTGATTTGCCGTTTGGGTGTATCCAACTTTTAGAGGATACTGACAGAGAAACTGCAATTAAGATGATGAAACTAAATCAGTATATTGATGTATTGATTCCTAGAGGTGGAGCAGGGCTTATTCAGACGGTAGTTAATAATGCGACCGTTCCTATCATTGAAACTGGAGTCGGAAACTGTCATGTGTTTGTTGATAGATATGCTGATTTTGATATGGCAGAAAAAATTGTAATTAATGCAAAGACAAGTAGACCCGGAGTATGCAATGCAATTGAAACGTTATTAATTGATGAACAGCTTGCAAATAATTTTCTGCCAAGGATTTTAAAAAGTTTGTCGAGTAGGGGTGTAGAGATTAGGGGATGTGAAAAAACGTGTGCAATATTTTCAGATGCGAAACCAGTTACTCAAGATGATTATTATGCAGAATTTCTTGATTTAATAATTGCAGTTAAAGTTGTAGAAGATATTGAGGAAGCAATAGAACATATTAACCAATATGGAACCAGACATTCAGAAGCAATTGTAACATCAGATATCTATAATGCTGACAAATTCCAAAATGAGGTTGATGCGGCGGCGGTTTATGTAAATGCTTCAACAAGGTTCACAGATGGTTTTGAGTTTGGATTTGGAGCAGAAATCGGAATTAGTACACAAAAGCTTCATGCTAGAGGGCCAATGGGCTTGAAAGAGCTTACGACCATAAAGTACATTATATCCGGTAATGGACAAATAAGAGAATAGCATAATCCTATAAATACCTTTTGATAGTTTTTTCAAGTAGTTAAGCTTTCGTAAAATGAGAGCTTTTATTTTTTGTGCAAAATGTATAAAACGCGATTGAATCTTTGTGCAACTTGTACAATAGAATCAAAGACAATATAGGTATATAATTATAGTATAGTATTATGCCCATTTATGTATTTTATTAGGAAAAATATTTATACGGAGGGACTAAATATGAGAAAAAACAGAAAACTATCAAGAATTTTAAGCGGGATTTTATGTATGGTATTTTTGTTTACAAGTGTAATTCCGGTAAATGCTGTAAGTGACAAGTCAGGGACGACCAATGAAAGTAGCTTGATAGAGCTTCAGTACAATTTTTCAGCGCCAAATTTAGTACCGGAGGGTACTTATACTTCCATAAGTATGCAGGATACGGAAAACACAGTTGAACCCTGCAAGCCGATTATTCCAGTTAAAACGGCTAAGATTCTTATACCTGAAGATAGACAGGTGGATAGAATAGTTGCAGAAGGTCTCAACAAAACTCAAATTGCACAAAAGGTTATTCTGAAATATGGTGAGTATCAAAAACCGGTAGGAATAGAAGAAAAGACTGATATTCAAGCAGCTCCTGAACAGGCAATATATAATTCAAATAATAAATATCCCGCTAATTTATATAAAGATTCTCATCCAACTCAAAATATTTATGGATATAATGTTTTGTTTGTTGATATATTCCCAGTTGAGTATATACCTAAGGATGGGAATATATCTTATTACAATACAATAAACCTGAAAATTTACTTAAAAGAAAAAAACGATAACGCACAATCTTTAAATTCGATAAAAGTAAAGAGTGAATATATGCCGGAAGGTTTTAATTACATAAAAGCTTTGGTTGATAATGATAATACTGTTCAAAAAATAAAGACCAAGGTAGATTCATTATCATCTGTAAAGAACAATAAAACTGGTTTAAAAAGTATTACAACGCCAAAAGGCATAACGGTTAACGGCAATTATATAATAATAACAAATAATGCATTGAAAAGTGCATTTGAAGAAATAATCAAAACTAAAAATGAACAAGGATATGAAGGCTGTGTAATTACAAGAGAAAATATTGAATCAAAATATTCTGGTTCAGATACTCAGGAAAAGATAAGAAATTTCATAATTGAGGTATATAACAAGCTTGGACAGGTTTATATCGTTCTAGGTGGAGATAACAGTGTAATACCAGTGAAAAATTTTAGTGTTGCTGATATTGGTTATTATAGTGACATTGCAATTGCTACAGATTGTTATTATTCAAATCTTGATGGAAACTGGGATACAAATGGAAATGGCACATTCGGAGAAGTTGGAGAGACTGATTTTACATCAGAGGTAATTATAGGGAGAATACCTGCAAATATAAGTTCGGAAGTAGCTACATATAATACAAAACTAAAAAGATATTATAAGGATTTGTTGGATGAAGATTCATCCTTAAACAATCTGATATTCTATGGAGGATATAATCCAAGTAGTTTGGTTGATGGAACAAGAAATACAGAAACAGTAATGCCTTCCGGGTATAACTTAACCCGCATGTATGATAGTAAAGATAAGCAGGCTACAACAGAAGAAGTAATAAACCAGACAAATAGTGATGCTGGAGTACATTTATATCTGACCAATCAGCATTCTTGTACAAGTTCGGATGGATTAATTGGTACATATAATTCATCTAGTTTTACAAATGTTCATCTTCCAATTGATATTTCTTCAGGATGCTATCCGGGTTCTCTTGATGGTAGAGCTTATTATGGCACATATAATGGAAAAGGGGTATGCTACCAAGATGTGCCGTTGGAGGATAGGGGGTCGATTGTATATACCTACGATAAAGAATATTTTGGCAGAACATTTCTTGTAAAAAACCCAAATGGTTATATAGCCCATATTGCAAACAGCAGATATGGATGGTGCGGTCTTTCTGGGGACCAATTGAAAGAAATAATTAAAAATATATATAATAAGGATTTATCTTTAAATAGGTACTATTCTACACTTGGAGAAGCTTATATAAAAGGAAAATTAGACTTTGCAACTAATATTAATTATGGTGGATATTCACGTTGGATGTACTACACAACGAACCTTTCGGGAGATCCTGCACTTCCGACACTTAATAATATAAAACCTGTAAAGGCTTCAATTAAATCAGGATATGTTGCACCGTCACAAAGTGTAACACTGACGACTGCAACAAATGGTGCAAGTATATATTATACAACTGATGGGAGCATTCCATCTGCAAAAAGTAGCCGTTATTCATCACCAATAAGCATTAACAAAGCCATGACTATTCGTGCAATAGCAGTTGTTGGGAATGATAAAAGTATAATAAGTAGCTTTAAATATACTACTGAGGTGGACAATACTCCTCCAACGGTTAGTACTACTCAACCAGGTAACAATGCTGTTGATGTAGCTGAAAACTCTTCAACTATGGTGAAATTTTCCGAACCATTACAGGAAGGTAACACATCAGTAACATTAAATAGTGCTGCGGTTAATGGCACAATAGTGGATGATACTTTATCTATAAACGCCAAAATCGAACACTCGAAAACTTATAATATAACAGTACCTGCGGGGGCAGTTAAGGATTTAGCAGGAAATGGAAACGCAGAGTACAAATTCACATTTACAACAGTGGATAAAACAGGACCAGTACTTAAAGCCAGAGTCCCTGAAAAAAATGCAATAAATGTTCCGGTAAATACTGTGCCCAAAATGCAGTTTTCTGAAAATATTAAATTAGCAAGTAATTACAATATATCTTTTGATGGCGTTAAGGTAACAAAGGAAAATATAAATCAAGTATTAACTATAAGTGGAGATACAATTACTTTTAATAAGAACCTTGAATATAATAAGGAATATAAGGCTTATATATTTAATGGTTCGTTAGAGGATGTGAAGGGCAATAAGAATAGTACTGCACCAATTGCTGATGTTCTATATTTTAAAACTGAGGTACAAAAAGATACAATAGCACCGGCAGTGAGTAGCACAGAACCAGTAAACAATATATCAGGAGTAAAGAAGGATACAAAAGTAACAGTAACCTTCAGCGAAGCATTACAGGCAGGAAGTGCTGAAGTAAAAGTAAATGGAGCAAGTATAGCAGGAACAGTAAGCGGAAGCACATTGACCCTGTCACCTGAACTAAAATACAGCAATATGTATACAGTAACAATACCGGCAGGAGCAGTAAAAGACTTGGCAGGTAATGGAAATGCCGAGAGCAGCTTTGGATTTACAGTAGAAAAGGAGAAAGACACAACAGCACCGGCAGTAAGTAGTACAGTACCAGCAAAAGATTCAGTAGGAGCAAATAATAATGGAGAAATAGTAGTAGAATACAACGAAGCAATACAGAAGGGAACTGGAGTAATAAC
>Ga0209340_1000593_pt1 | contig 36302 bp, 42 predicted proteins | sample EPASupsiteSAE323_FD_187266 | JGI IMG/M metagenome (GOLD analysis project Ga0209340, IMG submission 187266) | Bioremediated contaminated groundwater from EPA Superfund site, New Mexico - Sample SAE3-23 (SPAdes) (version 2) | ecosystem: Environmental > Aquatic > Deep subsurface > Groundwater >... | reverse complement strand
GGCATTTTCTTCTTTTCTCTTACCGTTTTAAATGCCCATCCAACAAAAGAATCCATAAGTATTAATAGCAATATTAGTATATATACTTTTCTATACTTATGTGGGTCGGAGGTTTATAGGAATCCTCGATGGCATTGGTGTTGGGCGAGGTGAAGAGAGCGAGTCCCAGGCCCAGGACCATGAGACAGGCTGAAATTGCCGTGAGGCCCGTCTCTTCATCAAGAAACACAAATGCGAAGACTACTATGAATGTAAGAGCCATACCTGCGGAGGCAACCAGGCGCGGCTCCACTCGATCAGAGAGCCTTCCAGTGTAAGGAGAGAGGATGGCCATAACAGCCGGCTGCACCAGCATGACCATCCCGGCCTGGTCTGGCTCCAGGCCTTTGATGTACTGTAGATAGAGGCTCATGAGGAAGGTTATGGCAAATGTCGCGCTGTAGCTGATTAGAGCCGCAAGATTGGAGAACGCGTAGACCCTATTTTTTATAAAGAGGCTCACATCCAGGACGGGGCTCTTAATTCTCGATTCAGAGCGAACGAAGACAGGCAACGCGGCTGCTCCCGACAGCACCAGCACGGCCCCCTGCCATGATGGAAGAAGAGAAAAGCCGAACATCACGGCCACGAGCATCAGGCTGTAGATCGCAGAACCCATCAGATCGAATCTCTCTCCTTTAGCCCCTGCCCACTCGCCTTTCAGCTTCCAAAGACCGAGAGCCAGAGGAATCAGCCCCAGTGGAACGTTGATCAAAAAGAGGCTTCTCCATCCCAAGTAATGTGTGAGAAGCCCTCCTAAAAACGGCCCGAGAGAGAGGCCCAGGTAGACGAATGCTGCATTGATGCCCAGCACCTTGCCTCTCTCCTGCATAGGAAAGACATTTACTAGGATGGCGGTTCCAGTGCCAAAGATCATGGCGCTGCCAAAGCCCTGAAGCACCCTTGAGGCGATGAGGATCCAACAAGTCGGAGCAAAGAATGCAACCAGGGATGACAGCGAGAATATGGCGATGCCAATGAAAAAGACCTTTTTCATGCCGTAGATGTCTGCCAGTTTTCCGAAAGGAACCATGAAAACTGCAGCAGAAAGCAGGTAACTGGTGGCAATCCATCCCAAGAGTACCGCATCCATGGAGAACTCAGATCCAATAGCTGGGAGCGCGATATTGATCGAGGAGGCCATGAATGGTGGGAGAAATGAGGTGAGGGTGGCGATGACCAGAGCGCAGTTACGGTCGGTGGTCTCAGAGCAGAGTTGCATCGATAGGTTGATCCTTAATGCCATCAATTAACCTTTCCCCTATAAATATATTGGATGAACCATCGAGGTTTTTTAAGTGGCAAGGCTCTTTCTCAATGTTTCTTAATATAACGACATTTGATTTTAATTATTCTCTAAAATATTGCAAAAAGTATTTAAGTGAACATGGCAGTACAATTGTTAGCTCGCTTGTCCGGGTGCAGGAGATATACAATGTCTGACTCCAAATCGTTGGCCGCTAATCTGTGGATAGCCCCTATGAAAGATGTGGATGCCAATGGATCTGAGCTTTCATATCTCGATAAATACTTTTCACAGAGAACAAACAAAGATGATGATACTTCAAATATTTCGCGATTCTATGAAGGAGATAATATCACAGTCACCCTTCGAGGCGTTTGGATTAAAGATAGTGAAGATCCCCGGATAAAAATAAATGGCAAAAATGCGGAGTTCCATCCATTCGGTTGCGGAACAACTAACGATCTCTTTATCGTTTCGAATCATCAGTTTGGAACCGACCCCAGGGTGGAAAAGATCCATTTCATGCAGAATAACACCCCTCTTGGCTATGTTAGCGACTTTTTAAACCGCAGAATACTGGCGGTAAAAGATTTTAAAGACCTGGATGAATGCCTGACGCTTAATCTCAGGATTTATGATATCGATGAGACCGATACCAAGTTCGTGGATATGACCAAAGAGCTGGCAAATAATGCCATCGCAGCCGTTCCTGTTCTCTATCAATACACTGTGCCATTGAAGGTAGCCTCGGAAGCCATCGAATCCATATCCAAGCTTGTCGATAATCTTGATCCCCATGATGAGATCATTGATGAACGCATAGATTTGGAGGCTGCGAATGAAGGAACAAAGCATACCCTTCTTCAGCAGGGTTACTATATCATATTCCAAAAAGAGGTGACACTAGAGAGTGCCAGGTATCTGAAGCTCGTGGGAAGCCAGCCAAAGGTCCTCGGTCCCGACGGCAACGAGTTTAATGGTTGTAGCTATGCAGTCATTGAGGTACAGAAGGAATTCCGGCTGAGTCCCCAAGAAGAGATCGACGAAAAGGTATCCAAGCTTGCGTCCGAGCTTTCAGGCAATGGTCAGAGCGGAAAAGCTGCCATCGAGTTCCTCCGGGATACAATGAAGAGCTATAATAACTTTAAGAAGCTGCAAAGGGCAAATGAACTGAAGAATAAGGGCGAGAATAACCTCTCTGCGGCTGAGAGAAAGCGTCTCAACGACCTGTTGGCAGATGAGGACATCAGGGGGTATCTGACCTAGTTACGAAATCCTCTTTTCTCATATTCCTTTTTTTCCTGGCCCTCTCGACTTTTCTGGCAAAAATGGTTCGAAATTCCGTTTAATGGTTCATGATGGTTCTGTTTTTAATTTAATCGCTTAATCTGCCTTGGATTCTGAGCATTTGCTGCTGGTGTCTGACATCGTTCGTTCTGCTATGAATTGATATATCGTTCAGTAGGTCTGAAGCTCGGAAGATGCAAGTCGTTACTGATAGGTAGATGATCTCTACAGAATGCATCTATTGGAGAGTGGTGGGAAATGAAGTTTAAAGCCAAGTACATTTTAGCATTAGCAGCAGCATTGTTCATCATCATAGTGCCCGCAATATCACAGGGTGATGATCGGGCAGGAATGAATGGAATGCAAGGCAATGGCATAGGATCCGCGGGAGATCGTGGATTGGACACTTACCAGGACCAGGCTTTGTGGGGTCCGGGAAATGGCAATGGAAATGCTCCCCCCAAAGATGAGAAAAAATTCATGGGCTGCAATACTTTGCCAAAAAAATTGTTGGACAAGAAGCCCATTGACAAGCCTGCGTCAGATAAGCATCTTGGACCGAATCCAAAGGGTGGGCTGGAACCCTGGGTGTACGCAGACAAAGATCCAATGAATGAAGAGTTCGGCATGAACCCCGCTGATCCAGGCAGACGAATGGGTCCAAGGGCTATAATGCCAGACTCGCCGCAGAAAAAGGCTCCTGGAAAGGCCCCAAAGAAGTCTGTAATGAAGGATTGGCATAAAAAGCTTCCAAGGCCAAGGCCTTTGATGGAGACTTACCACCCAGTAAAGCCGCCCATTAAATCGATTATGGGCCATTTGATCTAGAGAGGTAAATTGAATGAAGGCGTTATGTTTGTTAGCAGCGTTGTTCATGACAAGCTGCATTATGGTGCCTGCGTCCTCTGCACAAGAGAAAATATCTCTTAGCATGTATGTTCATGAGGGAAACCTCAATGGGACGATGCTCGCAGGTGCACAGGTTAGCGGCCAGGATGCTGACGGGAACTCAATGACGGCTACGACTGACGCAAATGGCGTCGCAGTATTGAATGGCGTGCCTGGAACATGGCAATTGGCCATTGAAAAGGAAAATTATCAGCCAATAGAGCTGACCTATGATGCCATAGTGACAGAAGAGGTTGCAGCTTATCTGGAAAAGACCGCATCATCCGATCCAATTTCTCTCGCGCTTTATGTTTATGAGGGAAGCATGAATGGAACGGCGCTCTCTGGCGTGCAGGTTTCAGGCAAAGACGCCGCTGGTGGCGCTATTTCTGCAACGACGGATGACCTCGGTTCTGCAGTCATCAGCGGCACTCCAGGCTCCTGGGAATTGACCTTAACAAAAGCAGGATACGAACCTGTGGTCAACCTGGGCTTTGAGGCCACTGTATCTGAAGACATCGGGGCATATCTCGAAAGGGCAGCTTAAAAAAAGAAAACGATTTGCGTCTTTCCGCCCTTCTTTTTTACCAGTAATCCTTCATCCTATCCTGCAGGATGCTGAACTGCTCATTCACATCATTTGAGAGAAGGCTTAAAGGGATTAATTCAATCATTTGGCTGATGTATGCCTGTTTTTTCTGCATAAACTGCAGCGCAGACATGGATGGAAGGCTCTCTTGCATCTGGCTCGCCAGTGCACCTGATGATCCAAGCAATAGTGAGAGAATACTCTTTTTCTCTTCTAAATTAGAACCTGCCTCTTCGGGAGCTGCGATATCCTGAAAAATCAATTTCCCCAGCTCTGTGAAGGACTCGATGAAGAGGCTGAAAGCAGAATCATCTGCATCACATCGACCATGAGTCGCAGCATAGCCGCAACCGGCGCAGGACCTATCCCGGCCATACTGGATGCAAAAAGGGCAGGTGCCTGGCCGGGTTGGCAGGTGGCCTAGCATTGTTAGCGAAAAGGCACGAGCGAACTTGTGCATCTGCTCGTCAGCCAGATCATCCAGACGGCTGGAGAACAGACCTGCCCAGCGGATGTACTCCTGGCAGGATGCGGCCACAGCGGCTTTGGCCTCATTCAGGGACGCAAGATCAATATCTCTTGCAGCAGCTTCGAGCTCATCAGCGCGGTCGATCATACCATCGAATATGCTGATTCATTTCTTATTTTTCTCTAAAATCTCGATGATCTCTTTCAAAGTGTACTGGCCAAGGAGATCAAAGGTCTGATCCATCTCTTCATAAAATTGCCTTTGCCTGGCAATTATTGCGCTCATATTCTCAGCATCTGGACTATGGGCCTCAAGTTTTTTTTCTGCGAGATTGATGGCCTGCAATATAAATCGAGTCTCATCCCTTTCAGCAGACAAGATCAGCGGCCAAATGGCTTCGACGTCCGTCTCCAGAGCATAACGATGCTGCTTGTAGCGATGTTGCTTGCCCACCGGATCTACAACACGACGGGCCATGCCGAGGTTTTCGAGAACTACCATATTTGAGCGTACTGTCGTCTTGCTGTATCCTGTTTTCTTTGCCAGCTCATCAAGAGATAGAGGATCGTCCTCCAGGAAGAGAGTGCCTCTGAGTATTCCCATCGCATCGCTCCATCCTTTTCTCTTGGCGAACCTGATGCATGCATCGATGATGGGTTTCTTTAGTTCCAGCATTCCTTCATCATTCACAATTATCGAGTCAATCAGAAAGTTTAAATATTTTGCGCTTATTCGGATCGTACTACAAAATCCGAATGGAAGGTTTTATTGGCATGATCGGCTTGGATAGACTCGGGGCGTGGATCACCAGAAATCCTGCAATAATCATAGCCGCGGCAATTCTCTTTACACTGTTCTCAGTTTACTACGCACAGCAGGTTGAAAGCCAGGGCATGACCACAGAAAGCTTCGTGTCAAAGGGCTCATCACTCTACCAATTATTTGACCACTTATATCAGGAGAATTTCGGAATAGACGGCAATATAGTTTTGATAGAGGGCGACAACGTGGCAAAGGCTGATGTTCTGTCAGCAGAATTGCGCCTCTCAGATCACATGAAGCAGATCCCTCATGTGGTCAGCGTCCAGAGCATTGCTGACCTCGTAGCCGATGCGGAATATGAAAGCGAAGGCGTTCGCCGCATTCCGTCTCAAGAGAGAATAGACGAGATCCTTGTCGCTCTTGGCCCCTCAGCCGAGGGCTTGATGGCAGATGAGAGACACTCCAGGATAATTCTGGGAATGCCTACTACTTCTACCCTGAACGAGGAGCAAAGGAAGGAACTTCTTGTTGAGATTGACAGTGGAATTGATTTCGCAGGATTTCCGGCAGGCTACAGCGTTATAGTTACTGGCGACCCGTCTTTTCAGAATTCCATTATAGAGCTGATGAACAGTAGCAACGGAGCAGTGCTTCTTCTATGCGGAGTGCTGATGATCATCTCTTTGCTCATAGTCTTCAGTCACGTCAGATGGTCGCTTCTTCCTCTGCCGGTAGTGCTTCTCGGAATAGTCTGGACCTTCGGAGCCATGGGATTCCTCGGAATACCCATGAGCATGGTATCGTTTGCCGCGTTTCCCATAATGATTGGTGTCGGCATAGACTATGCGATTCAATTCCACAACAGAATAGATGAGGAGTTGATGAAAGGCAAAGGCATCGTTGAAGCTGTCACCAGCACTGTGAGCCACGTAGCTCTACCTGTGATCATCGCCATGATTATAACCGAGGCCGGCTTCGTATCGCTCCTCAGCTCCTCTGTACCTTCTATAAGAGATTTCGGAAAGGTCTGCATCATAGGCTTGATCATGTGCTATCTTTCTTCTCTCTTCGTAAATGTCACTATCATTTATCTATCGGAAAGAAGATCTCCGAGAAAGAGCAATCCGAAACGTCATTCAGATGGTGGCTCAGCAACTGGCGCATTCATAGAGAAAACTGCGGAATTCTGTGTAGAGAGATGGAAGCCAGTTCTGGTCGTGGCCTTGATCCTGGCCCTCGCAGGAAATTATGCAGACACACAGGTCGCCATAGAGACGAACGCACATAATTATATTCCCCAGGATCTGTCTCCTCTAATCGACCTTAAACACATGAAAGCGGTCTTCGGCGGAACTGATTCTCTCCAGTTCTTGGTTCAGGCCGACGACATCACAGATCCGAAAAATCTCAAATGGATGGATGACTTCAGCAATTACCTGCTTAACTCAAGAGAGGATCGTACGGAAAGCGTTACATCCATTGTCACCTACATTAAAGCAGCTAACAGCGGAGTATTGCCGGATGATAGAACGAGGATCCGGGAAATAGTTAACTCATTGCCCAGTTCCGTGCGAGATTCGTACCTGAGCGGTCACAACCTGGCTTTGATGGACATAAATATCGGAGACGTCGAGAAAGATCAGGGCGCTGAGGGAATGAGAAGGCTAATCGAATCATATGAGGACGACCTTGCCTGGATGACTCCGCCCCCAGGAATCTCAGTCAGGGCAACAGGCGAGTCGGTGCTCATGACCACCGTCATGGATGCCCTGACTTCAGGCCGGGTTGAGATGTCCCTCTTGGGTTTGGTCCTGATCTTCATCCTGCTCATAGTAATATACAGAGACCTCATCAAAGCCCTGTTGCCAGTGCTGCCCATGCTGGTAGTGATAGGATGGATGGGCCTGGTTATGTACTATGGCGGACTGAAGTACACTCCCCTGACAGCTACTCTGGGTGCTCTGATTCTAGGAGTAGGCTCAGAGTATGCCATAATGATGATGGAGCGCTTCTATGAGGAGCTAAACAATGTCGGCAATCCCTACGATGCTCTGAAAATCGCCGCCAACCGCATAGGATCGGCTCTGATGGCATCTGGTGCGACGACCGTATTCGGGTTTGCTGCTCTGATTGCATCATCGTTTAACATAATCAGCAACTTCGGGCTGGTGACTGTGATGTCGGTTCTGTTAGCACTCATCGTCACATACACAGTGTTTATGGTTCTGCTGATCCGCATGGAGACACAGCGTGAAGTGCTTGAGAATGCCAAACTGGAATTCAGGAAATCAATCGCGCTATTAAATAATAAATCATGGAGAAGAAGCAATGGAAATTAAGTTTGCCATGGCCATGGCACTCATGTTGACACTTCTGGCTACGGCTCAGGCCCAGAATGCTTACATACCGTTTGAGCTTGGAGGAGACAATTACTACACAATGTACGGCAGTCCGGATCTCTCCGCAAGCATTTCAGGGACAAATGAGTTCGAGCGCGGAGATACAGTCACGCTTTATGTGGATCTGACCAACTATGGAAGGATAATTGGCTTCAAGGAAGATCAGACTCCACAAGACCCCAAAGAATTCGCACTGGCTGCTGCTGAGTTGCAGAAGGAGTATTCAAAACCCACCGCGTTGGGAGTCACGGCCAGCCTTGCAACAGATGAGCCGCAGATAGAGGTCAAATCGGGAGATCAGGTGATTCAGTCCCTCAAATCAGGTGATAAGACCGAGCAGCCATTGAAGTTCACATTGAAGATCGGAGAGCATGCTCCTGCCGGAAAGTATCCTCTGAATCTGAACGTCTCCTACGACTATCAGGATAATGTTCGGGTCTATGCTGCCAAGCTCATCACAAGCGGAAGCACCCCGACTCTGTCAAACTACCGAGAGTCCTATGTCTACCAGAAAGCCAACCAGACGGTTCCGATCGTCATCGTGGTTAAGCGGGCGGCTGATTTCGAGATACTTGACACTTCAGGCATCTTAACAGCTGGCGGCAGCAACGAGCAGATTTCTGCCACTTACAGGAATATCGGCGAAGATCCAATCAAGGATGCGGTTGCAAGGCTGTCGATCTTCAAGCCATTCTCATCCACCGACGATCAGGCCTTTATAGGCACCTTGGACCCAGGTGAGAATGCAACTGTAGTCTTCCGATTGGATGTGGACAGCGACGCCACACCCAAAGACTATGGAATCAACAGCGAGATAAAATATACTGATGTCAACGGCGACACCGTCATCTCGGAGAGCATGAAGATACCGGTAACCTTGAAGGCCAAATCAGCATCCCTGCTTCTGCCCATAGCGATTGTTCTCATCATAATAGTCGCAGCCGGCGGATACATGTACAAGAAGAAGCAAAAGAAGGCCTGATAATCACCAGGCCTCCACCTCCTTTTCCAGGAGGTATGAGAAATATAGATTCTGTAGGTCGAGATTCTGTTGTCTAGAATGGAGCTATTATGGACGATACAATAGTATTATCAAGCTGGGGCGACCGATTTTGGGCCTGGTTGATCGATGTTCTTCTTATGGCCATCCTCTGGCATGGAATTCTGAAGGTATTAAGAGTAGATGCATTCAGCCTTGATGGCATATTTCTGCTCTCAGCTCTGTTGTTCATATATTGGACTGCTTTGGAGGGCTACAGAGGTCAATCTTTTGGCAAGATGTTTCTTAATATTGTTGTAACAGGTCCTCTTGGAGAGAATATTCGGTTTAGAGATGCGGCAGTCGAGGCATTTGGAAAGGCATTTTTGCTGCCCATTGACTGCTTGATATGCTGGTTTGTCCTTCGAGAGAAGAGGCAGCGGTTGTTCAACAAGATATCGGATACCGTTGTAATAAACCGAATGGAGTAGCAAAGAACGATCCGAATCGTGATTTAAATGGATAATAAAAAGTCGATAAGTGATTCTTCAAATCAGGATGTAAGGAGGCACTTTGCAAATGCCTGTATTCAGTGGGCCAGGATCAGAGGATACAGCGATTCTACCGGCCTGTTAAGGGGATTGGTCACCCTGGCAAAAGAGCCAATGTCTCTGGACGAATTGGTGCAGGAGACTGGCTACAGCAAGTCAACAGTAAGCTCGAACATGAACCTCCTGGAGAACCTGAAGCTGGTCAAACGCATCGTGGTCCCGGGAGACAAACGACACATCTACGAGACGATTACCAATCCCGAAATCATAATGGCGAACACCCTGGACACCATCGAAAAAGAGATTAGGCTTTTTTCCGATGCTTTGGACAGAACTGATAATGAGCTGCTGACCAGAAGTGAGGAAACAGGATATTTGTGTGAGAGGATCGCTGCACTCAGGCATTTATGCAAACAGGGCAAAAAAAGGATAGACTTCTTGAGAACTATGCAGAATAATGATGCAAATGAATCTCATTATTGAGTCCCCCTCCTGGCAAACCTTTATCTCCTATTACCTCATCGCTCCATCTCATTCCGGAATGTGACCCTTTGGTCGAACCGGTAAGGGTGAAAAGAGATGAAGTCTTTTTACAGCTATATAAGTGAAGCCTGGTCCTCTCCCCGTGAGGGATATGTAGGAGAACTGAGGCAGAGCAGGCTCAAGGCCTGGCGTCAGGAAAGCACCGTACAGAGGATCGATAGGCCCACCCGGCTTGACAGAGCGCGAGCCCTCGGCTACAAGGCCAAACAGGGCATAATCGTTGCTCGCGTGAAGGTAAGACGGGGCGGCAGAAAGAAGTCCCGTTACGAGAGAAACAGAAAGACCAGCAAGATGGGCGTTAACACCATCACAATGGGCAAGTCCATTCAGAGGATCGCTGAGGAGCGAGCAGGAAGGCGCTTCCGCAACATGGAAGTACTGAACTCCTATTGGGTGGCTGAGGACGGCCGACAGAAGTTCTACGAGGTCATATTGGTTGACCCGTGTGCTCCCTCAATCATGAATGATAAAAACCTCAACTGGGTCTGCAACGATGTCCATAGAGGCAGGGCCGTGCGCGGCAAGACCTCTGCTGGGAGAAAAGGCAGGGGCATGAGGCACAAGGGCTTCGGCACAGAGAAGACAAGGCCTGGCATCAGAGCCCACGACGGCAAAGGAAAGTAAAGTGATTGACAAGATCTCTTTCCGGGCCTTTGTGGCAGCAACAGAAGACGAGGTCCGCGTTCGCGAGGCCCTCGCCGTCTTTGTTCCTCTGGACAGAATAACCAAGATTACGGCTGTTGGCCATTTCGGAAACGAGATAATAATACTGGAGGCAGCTCTTCGGAAGAAGGAAGCTGCCTCTTTCTTTGAAATTCTCAGAGAGCAGCTTCCCGCCGAGGACCTGCAAAAGCTGCGTCGTGAGATCCCGGACAGGCTGGAGGGCGAGAGCCACTTCCACATCCGCCTTGATAAGCAGGCGGCCTACAAGGGCATGCTGCGACTCACAGACTCAAGAGATGCCCTGGACACAACAGCTCTCATCAAGACCTTTCCCGCCCGGCGGGAAGCAGCCTTGAAGATCATCAGCGAATTCATATGAACTTTTACGAATGCGTTAAAGTCTATCCTGAAGGATCATCCTCTGCCAGCCGCATGGCATTGACTGCCAGGAATCTAGGTTACAAGGGGATCATCATCTGCAACTGCGATCCCACTAGGATCTTCATGCTGCCTGCAGCCGAGAGGGTCAAGGGCATTGAGATTGCAGTCGGCGTAGAGGTTGTCGCATCCAACGTCAGAGCCCTCAAGAGTCGGATCGGTGCTCTGAGGATCAGATATCCGTTTTTAGCTGTACGCGCAGCTACAGACGAGACCGTCCACATAGCCAGTGAGGACCCAAATCTCGATCTGCTCGTCTACCCATGCGATGTCCGGCGACCTCTGTCCATTGCCACTGCCAGAGCCGCAAAAGCCAATCAGGTTTCCATAGGCTTTGATATCAGCCCATTGATCCATCTGCGCGGCAGCCCGCGGGCTCGATGGCTACAGGCGGTCTCTCGTAACCTTCAGCTAGTGAGGAAGTTTCATCTGTCTTGCATTATCACAACGGGAGCAAGGTCTCATATCGACATGCGTTCGCCGCGTGACCTGGCGGCACTGGCCGAGGTGGCGGGCTTCTCGCCGGAGGAGGCTGAAGTTGCCCTTAACAGACATGAATTCCTGTTGGCACAGAACCGGAGACATTGGGTAGGACCTGGAGTTGAGATGCTGTGAGGAGCAGGTTTCCTGTGCTGCGATCCAGACGAAGATACATGGCCTTCGAGCTGGAGACTGAAGGGCCAGCCGGCTCTATTCAACCAAAAGATCTGATGGGCGAATTCGCAGCATCTCAGTTCTCACTATTCGGAGATGAGGGTGCGTCAAGGAACCGGATTAAATTGATAGCCTTCAATGGTCGCTATGGCCTGATCCGGTTCTCTCATGTCCTTGTATCCCAGACCAGGGCTACGCTTGCTGCCATCCATTCCATTCGCGGGATTCGAGTTGCAATCCATTCAAAAGGCATCTCTGGGACTATCAAATCCGCTACAGAAAAGTATTTACCAAGACTGAGTAAACTAAGTGCTGAAAGCGACGGAAGAAGAATCGAGCTGAAGGACGTTTCAGGGTGTATTATCCGCACCCAAGGTGTAAAAGTCGATCTCTGTCCGGACGACCGCGATAAGAGCGTAGGATCAGATACCAGATACCTGGGGCTGACCTCTTTTGATTTAAGTGGAGGACACGAGGATGCAGATGGCACCGCAGATGGGTTATGATAGGGCTATTACCGTATTCAGCCCTGACGGCAGGCTATTTCAAGTTGAGTATGCCCGCGAGGCCGTGCGTAGAGGAACGACGGCTGTTGGCATCAAGGCAAAGGATGGAGTAGCGGTACTGGTAGATAAGAGAATCACCAGCAGGCTCATGGAGCCCAAGTCCATTGAAAAGATATTTCAAATCGATACGCACATAGGCGCCGCCACATCGGGACTTGTGGCAGACGCCAGGGTCTTGATAGATAGAGCCAGGGTCGAGAGCCAGATCAATCGGCTGGTCTACGATGAGCCCATTGGAGTCGAGGCTTTGGCCAAGAAGATCTGTGACTTTAAGCAGCAGTACACTCAGTATGGCGGAGTCAGGCCCTTCGGCACGGCTCTGCTCATCATAGGCGCTGAGGAGGATAGAACTCGTCTCTTCGAGACCGATCCATCCGGCGCCTTGCTGGAATACAAGGCGACAGGCATTGGGGCAGGCAGATCGTCAGTTATGGAGGTCTTTGAGGAGAAATATAGAGAAGACCTGAATATGGATGAGGCAGTTCTTCTCGGCTTAGAGGCTCTCTACAAGGCGGCTGAAGGCAAGGTCGAGGCTGCCACAACTGAGATTGGAATCATCAAACTGGACGACAAGAAGTTCTACAAGCTCGCCGAGACCGAAGTAGCTCAATATGTAGAAAGGATGAAGGCTGCCGTTGCTGCCGCGGTTGCTGCCAGCAAAGGCGAGAAGGGAGAGAAAGGAGATAAAGGAGAGGCATAGGAATGGTCAGACTGGATGACGCAGTTCCTGCCAGGCTCAAGACACATGGAACTACATTTGAGGTTTTAGTGGACCCTGATGGGGCCCTGGCTCTGAAACGAGGAGATAGCGTCAATCTGGAAGAGATCCTGGCGGTCGAGGACATCTTCGAAAATGCCTCCCGCGGCGACAGGAGTCCGGAAGAGGATCTGAAGAAGGCATTTGCAACCACTGATGTCTTTGCCATTGCCGAGACCATCATCAAGAAGGGCGAGATCAGCCTGACGGCGGAGCAGAGAAAGCAGTTCATAGAGAACAAACGACGGCAGGTCATCGGGGTCATAGCCAGAAATGCCATAAATCCTCAGACCAAGACCCCTCATCCGCCTGGCAGAATCGAGCAGGCCATGATTGAGGCCCGCGTCAATATCGATCCCACCAAGTCCACAGATGAGCTTGTCAAGATTGCCATGAAGGCCATCCGGCCCCTCATCCCCATCAGATTTGAGGTGGTTGAGGTGGCAGTCAAGCTCCCGCCTGCGTATGCTCCCAAGTCCTATGGCGAGGTTGCAGCTTTTGGTAAGCTCAGTCGGGAGGCATGGCAGAACAATGGTTCTTGGATTGGTGTTGTCGAGATTCCGGCTGGCATGCAGACCGAATTCTATGATCTTGTCAACCGGCTGACCAGAGGCGAAGCTGAGACGAAGCTTCTTAAGCATTGAGGATGGGAGTTAAGAGCGCATGGATCGCAAGGTGGTAGTACCAGGTGATCTTCTCTCTGAGGATGCTAAGAGGTCGGGCGAGGGGACGTACATACGAAATGGTAGCGTATACTCCTTGCTATATGGCCTTGCGAACTTTAGGGATAAGATAAATGTTATACCTCTGGCTGGAAAGTATGTTCCCGGGCCGGGGGACAACGTCATCGGTGTGGTGAAGGATATAACCTTCTCCAATTGGATCGTAGACATAAACTCGCCCTACGACGGACTCTTGCACATCTCCGAATATCCAAAAAGGATCGAATCGGATGATATGTCCAAGCATTTGCGTATCGGCAGCTCGATTATGACCCGGGTGAAGGATGTCGATCCAACAATGAAGGTGGAGCTGACTTTGAACGACCGCAAGCTTGGCCAGATCAAGGCAGGCCAGGTAATTGAGATAAGCCATACAAGAGTTCCAAGGCTCATAGGCAAGGGCGGCTCCATGATCAGCATGCTGAAGAAAGAGTTGAACTGCAACATCTTCGTCGGCCAGAATGGACGAATCTGGATCCACGGGGGTGCAGAGGATATGGATCTGGCTCTAAAGACCATAACTCTGATTGAGAGAGAAGCTCATACCAATGGTCTTACGGACAGAGTAGTGAGCTTCCTGAAGACAGAGAAAGGGGCCAGAAGTTGATCGTTATGGATGAGACTGATATAACATTTTTTAAAGATGGACTGCGCCTGGATGGCCGGAGGGCTGATCAGCTTCGGCCTGTGAAGATCGAGGTGGGAGTCCTGGCCAGAGCGGACGGCTCATGCTACATTGAGATGGGAGGAAACAAGGTCATCGCAGCCGTGTACGGGCCAAGGGAAGTACATCCGAGACATCTTCAGGAGGTAAGCAGGGCTATTGTGCGTTATCGGTACAATATGGCCTCCTTCTCTGTCGAGGAGAGGAAACGACCGGGACCGGACCGAAGGTCATATGAGCTCTCAAAGGTAAGCCGGGAGGCTCTCGAACCCGTAATCCTGACAAGCTTCTTCCCCCGGTCTGTTATAGATGTCTTTGTGGAGGTTCTCCAGGCGGATGCTGGAACCAGGACTGCTGGCATAAATGCCGCTGCAGTGGCTCTAGCTGATGCAGGAATTCCCATGAAGAGCATGATATCCTCATGCGCTGCTGGAAAGGTGGCGGACACCATAGTTCTCGATCCAATGAAGGAGGAGGACAACTTCGGACAGGCAGACCTGCCCATTGCTATGACCCCAAACGGGGACATCACGCTCATACAGATGGACGGCGGGCTAACCACGGACGAATTCCACAGGGCAGTAGAGATGGCCATGAAGGGCGCGAGAGACATCTACGAGATACAGAGACAGGCTTTATTGAATAAGTACTGTCAATTGACAGAGCCAGGTCACGTGGAGGCGGTTGTACAATGACAAGCGTTATCTCGGAGATCAAGAAGGATTTCATTTACAATCTGCTGCTAAAAGGCGAGAGGGCGGATGGCCGGACGTTTGATCAGTACCGGGAGATCTCCATACAAAGGGATGTGATCCGCAAGGCTGAAGGAAGTGCTCTTGTCAAATTGGGGTTGAGCCAGGTCCTGGTTGGAGTGAAGATGCAGCCTGGTGAGCCGTTCCCTGATTCGCCAAATCGCGGCGTCATCATAACCAATGCAGAGCTGGTTCCGCTTGCTTCACCATCATTTGAGCCGGGCCCGCCGAACGAGGTGGGAATTGAGCTGGCGCGATTGGTGGACCGCGGCGTGCGCGAATCCAAGGCAGTGGATTTAGAGGCGTTGTGCATTGTGCCGGGCAAGCAGGTCTGGATTATCTTTATCGATGTTCATATCCTGGATGATTGCGGAAACATCCTGGATGCGGCGTCTCTTGGAGCTATTGCTGCGCTCCTTTGCACGAAGGTTCCGGCGAGCAAGTTTGGCCTTGGTGAGGACTATATCCTGCCCATAAGAGACCTGCCGATTGCAACCTCGGCCATAGAGTTCAATGATGTCTTGATGTTCGATCCTGGTGTCGATGAGGAAGCCATTGCAAATACCAAGCTTACTATCATATCCACGATAGATGGCAATATCTGCGGCACGCAGAAGAGCGGCACAGGGATGCTCAAGCCCGAGCAGGTCTACCGCATCATTGATATAGCATGTGAGAAGGCGAAAGAAATCCGGGAAAAGTTTCTGGAAGCATAAACGGAAGTTAAAATCATGGCAAAGCAGACTACAAAAGGAAGGAAGAGCAGATCGGCAGCCCGGTTTGGTCCCAGATATGGTCGCAAGTCGCGAAAGCTCGTGGCTGATTTGGAAGAGAAGAGCAAGGCATCCTATGATTGCCCTCAGTGTGGACGCAATAAAGTGAAGAAGACAAGCACAGCTATCTGGAGCTGCAGAAAGTGTGGCTACACCTTTGCCGGCGGCTCGTTCCTGCCCGAGACGTCTTTGGGCCGCTCGGTTCTGCGGTCTCTCAAGAAGACTCTTGAGGCGGATTAGAAGATGGCCTATAAGTGCACCAGATGCAAGAAGACCGTTGAGGTTGATTACGAGTACAGCGGCATACGCTGTCCTTACTGTGGGCACCGGATCCTGATGAAGGAGCGGCCCACCACGGTCAAGAAGATGAACGCAGTCTGATGTTCGTCACTACCTCGCGGGATCCTTCTGCCAAGGCGAGAAGGTTTGCCAGGGCGCTGGCCTCCTTTCTCTCTTTAACCTATGTGAACCGAGGAAAGCAGAGGCTGCAAGGATATGAAGGGGATACAGGAGACGGACCCTGGCTGGTAGTGATAGAGGACCACGGCAACCCGGCGGGCCTGGTCAAACATCGCTCGACGGATTCATCGATTGGTGAGGAGCGCTTGAGCTTCCAGCTTATCGGTGAGCCGGAGGGACGGCGATTGAAGAGGATGGCTGCCAGGGTGGCGGGCGAGGGAGAGACTGCTCGCTATATTGCTCAGTTCTTCGAGCTGGTGCAGTCTTCTGATTGCAGACCTGTCTCCGGGCGAATGATTCAGGTAGCATCTGGCAGCATAGATTTCATGGATGAAGGCGAGACCAAGTTCAGGCTGAGGATATGAGGGGCCATTCAGAGTTTGTGTTTGAGACCCCTTATGCTCGCGAGATTTACCAGGCCTTGCTGCCTGAATTGGACGACGATCTTCATCGGTCCAGCGTTGCCTTGGACTGCAGTGACGGTTTCATAAGGCTCGAGGTCAAGGGCGATGATGTCGTCTCCCTCCGGGCAGCCTTAAATACCTGGATACGGTTGGTTAAGATCGCATTTGAGATGGTGAGTTTATGAGTGGCGAATTGCCCCCACAGATACAAAATCAGTTGGCTCAACTGCAGCAGCTCCAGCAGCAGGCGCAGGCAGTCATGACTCAGAAGGGTCAGATCGAGGGTCTGATCCGGGAGACTGAGGCGGCTCTCAAGGAACTGGAGAAGAGTGCAGACGACGCAGTTATATACAAGAGCGTCGGGGAACTTCTCTTCAAGGCTGAGAAGCCCAAGTTAGAAGAAGAGCTGAAGGAGAGAAAGGATATGATGGATATCCGGCTGAAGACCATGGCCAAGCAGGAAGAACGCATTCAGGGCCGGTTCACTCAGCTTCAAGAGCAGCTCAAGATGTCATTAGGACAGATGCCGCCCAAGGGCGGCTAAAAACATATTGCGGGCCCGTGGCTTAGCCAGGATATAGCACCGGGCTTCTAACCCGGGGGCCGCGGGTTCGAGTCCCGCCGGGCCCGCCTTATTATTATTTTGAGAGGTTTTATGTGCGAGCTTACAGTCTACATTTTAAAAGGCCAGTCACGAGAAAAAGCAATGGATGGCGTTATCAGGCTTGTGATCCACGACGGGCGCGTGCTCTTAGAGGGCATTTTCGGCGATTCCATGGAAGTAGAGGGACGGCTGGCTCAGGTTGATATCATGAGCCAGACGGCGGAGATCGTCGCGAATTAGGCCTGACAAGCATTCCCAAAAATTCAAAGTTCGTGTTACCGAAAGAGTTATTATTATGTGGTTCCCAAGTAGAATTGCCGGGTCGGTCCAAACCACTCCATCTTGCGCGTTCAGGTACTTGCCGGTACGAAGCGGTCAACCATCTTAAAATAAATTGCATGCCTGGGCTAAGTCTCATTAAAGGATCGACTCAGGCTCCCATTTCTTCAAAGTTCCCTCCTTATCCATTGCCCGCCTAAACTATCTCTCCGCCCTCAAGGCGTATGGTCTCGTGCGCCATGAACCCGATAACCTCGGGCTGGTGAGAGATGAGAAGATAGGCGAGCCCCAGATCTGTCTGAAGATCCCTGAGAATGTTCAGGATCTGAGCCTGCACAGAAATGTCCAGGGCAGATGTCGGCTCATCCAGGATCACGACTCTTGGCTCAAGCAACAGCACTCTTGCCAGAGCCACCCTCTGGCACTGCCCTCCAGAGATCTGCGCTGGCCTGCGGCAGAGCAGATCCTCAGACAGGCCCACCATCTCAAAGGCCTCTTTTGTCCTGCTCCGCCACTGCAAAGCCGGGACCTTCAGCAGTCCCAGGACCTCGTGAATTGACCTCTCTATCGACTTCCTGGGGTTTAATGAGCCCTCCGGATCCTGAAAGACCATCTGCACTTGCTTTTTGTAGGCCGATCTTTCCAATCTCGGCATAAGCCAGATGTCTTCGCCATCGAAGAGAACCCTTCCTGACGTCGGCCTCTGCTGGCCGGCCAAAATCCTGCCAAGTGTGCTCTTTCCTGAGCCGGAGGCCCCCATCAAACCCAAGGTCCTGCCCTCGTGCAGCTCGAGGTTTATTCCCCTTAAAACCGTGTGCCCCCTCTTGAAGATCAATCCCGATTCGTAGACCAGGCCTATGTCCTCCGCCTTCAGTACAGCCAGCATCTCACCTCGCGGTCGCCGTCTTCCGCCGCGCCATCTACGATCTGCGGCTTTCTCATGCATCTATCTCGTGCCTGCTGGCAGCGTGGACGGAATTTGCATCCTTCTGGAGGATTGATCATCGACGGCGAGCTTCCGGGAATCGGATGAAAGCCCCTCTCGGGCAGGCAGTCCAAAAGGGCCCTGGTGTAGGGGTGCAGGGGCTTGGCGAATATCTCCTCGCTTTTGCCGTTCTCTACAATCTCCCCGCAGTACATCACTGCCATCCTCTCCGAGAACCTTTGGGCGAGTATCAGGTCATGGGTGATGAGCAGAAGAGATGATCCGATCTGCTCCTTGATCATCATCATCACTCTCATCGTCTCATCGACGAGCCCTGAGTCAAGGCCGTGGCTGGGCTCGTCCGCGATTATTATCTTCGGCGTGAGGATCATGGATGTGGCGATCATGGCCCTCTGGTTCATGCCTCCTGAGAACTGGAAGGGATACATCCGGGACTCGCGGCTGTCCAGTTCGAGCCGCTCTAGCATTTTTTCAGCAGTCTCTATGGACTTGCGGCGTTGAGCACAGCCGTGAACCTGCAATGGCTCGGCAACCTGCTCGACCACTCGGATTATGGGGTTTAACGATAGCGAAGGATTCTGAAATACAATGGAGATGTCTTTGCCTCTAATGCCTGCCATCTCCTTTTCTGATAGAGTTAGCAGATCTCTTCCGGCAAAGTTGGCATGGCCTCGCACTGATGCGTTCCGGGGCAATAGCTTCATTATGGCGCTGGCGACTACCGACTTGCCGCAGCCCGTCTCTCCGACAAGCGCCAGCGTCTCGCCCTGTCGGAGGCTAAAGCATACGTCTTCTGCAGCTTTAACCAAGCCTGCTGCTGTCTCAAAGCCCACAGTCAGGCCCTCAACCTCCAGGATAGTCCTGCCGGGGCACAATATGGCTGTCATTGAAGCCTCATCGTCTCGTTCTCCTGCTCCTCGAATGCACAGCCCATGAGGACCACACAGAGCACGAATAGGGTGATGCATAGTCCGGGCGTCAGGTACCACCACCAGTACCCGTTGATGAACCCGCCACGATTGAAAGCGAAGTTGATCATCATCCCCCAGCTCTTCATAGTCATGTCTCCGAGCCCCAGGAAGGATATGGAGGCCTCCGCTATCATGGCAGAGGCGATTGCCAGCAGAAATTTTGGCATGATCACGTGGAGGATGTTTGGCAGGACATCAGTGAGGACGATATGAGCATCAGAGAAGCCCAATGATCTTGCTGCCTCCACATATCCCATCTCTCTCACCTGCAGGGTTTTGCTTCTGACTACTCTGGCAGTGGATGTCCACCATAGCAGTCCCATGATGATGGCTATCAGATAGAAGCTGGGCCTGAGAAAGGCGGACAGCACTATTATGAGGGGTATCTGAGGTATCATGAGAAATACGTCTGTGATCCCCATGAGAATCTCGTCAGTCAATCCCCTGAAGTATCCAGAAATCAACCCCACCAGGGTTCCGATCATGGTAGCCAGGATCGCAGCTCCAAAGCCCACAAGAAGCGAGGCCCTCGATCCATAGATGAGTTCTGAGAAAATGTCATGGCCCATGTCGTTAGTGCCCAAAAAGTGCTCTGATCCGGGCGACTGGTAGGGCTCAAACCTCGTCCAGGGGTTATAAGGCGCAATTTCTGCAGCAAAGATGGCCATGAGCAAAAACGACAGAAATAGAGCGAACCCGACGCGCCATGATCTGTTTTTCCAGATGGCTGCGGATGTCTCGCCTTCAATTGCTCCGTTTTGCGTCACTACCATCTCACCCTGGGATCAAGGCGACTGTAGAGGATGTCGGCCAGCAGGTTTGCGGATACCGCCATGATGGCGATGATCAGAAAGGAGCCCTGCAGCACGGGATAATCTCTCGATAGCAGTGAGTCATAAATCAGGTTTCCCATGCCATTCATGGAGAAGACTATCTCTATGAATAGAGCCCCGCTCAAGATGAAACCGAAATCCATTGCGAGAAGTGTGATTATGGGAAGAATGGCATTTTTAAAGATATGCCGAAACAGGATTTGCTCATTGTAGAGCCCTTTAGCTCTCGCAAAGGCTGCATAGAGACTGCTCTTCTCCTGGATCACGCTTCCCCTCATAATCATGTAGTTCCTGGATAGAGAGAAGAGCGTCATCACAAGTACCGGCAGAAAGATATGGTGAGCAATATCCGAGATCGATCCCGTGATGTAAAATCCCTTCAGGGGAAAGAGGTCGAGCTTGAAAGAGAATAGATAGAGGGCCAGAAGACAGAGAAAATAGGGTGGAGTGCAGTAGACAGCAAGCAACAACATGGTCTCTATCTTCCTGCTGGCTCTTTTGCTGTCCCATCCTGCAAGCGCTCCCAGAATCGCGCCTGCCATCGCACCCAGGATGATCGACGGCAGGGCTAGAAGAAGCGTCCATTTCATTCTGGAGAATATGATCCTGGATACATCCGAGTGCAGGTGAAATGAGTAGCCCAGGTCCAGATGAAATATATTCCACCAGTAATCCAGGTACTGCTCGGACCAGGTCCGATCCAAGCCCATCTCTTGGCGCAGTTGAATAACTGTGCTGTCTGAAATTGTCACATCCTCTCCGAGAAGGTTGGTAAGTTCGTCCCCAGGCATTGCTCTGGGGATGAAGAAATTCATAGAAATGATGATGAATAGAGCGACCACGTATCTGCTGGCTCTTTTTGCAGTAAGAGACATTTGGCTGACACCATTTTATGCGAATCTGGCTGTCTAGCGAATCATGTGAAGCAGAGCATCCGTCGCCTGGAATTTAGCCCATACACCGTCATCTCTCTCCTGCAGTTTGCCCTCTTTATTCAGGTGGCCGAGCAGCTCATCTTTGCTTTTTTTGCAGAAACGGTACTGCTGAAATACCAGATCGATAGGCAGAGAATAATTTCTTGTAAACAGCATATCCTCAAACAAATAGCCCATATCTTTCAGGATTTGCATGAGGCAGATGTAGTCAGCATAGGGCCTTGGGCCAAAGGCAAACTCGTTCAGGGTGTCGCTTCCATTCGCCCGGAATACGATGAATATCCCCTTTCTGGCGATGTTTATCATCCTGTGAAGGAAGCTCTCAATATCCTCATCGAATAGGCTGTAGGCCGCCAGAGCATAATCGATACTGCAGGCGATCTCGGAGGGCTCCACATCCTCCCATTCCTTTTCGATGGTGGTTATGTTTGTCAGTCCTTCTTCTCTGGCTTTCTCCAATAAAATCTGCAACTGATATTGCGATGGATCGATTGCTATGGTTTTGGAGGTGATCTTTGAAAGGGGAATGGCAAAAGCGCCAGTTCCCGCTCCAATGTCCAACAATGTCGTCTCCGGCTCGATAAATGAGGAGATTTTGGCCAGGAGCTCTCCCGGGTAGCCCGAAAGCATGAGGACCTGGTCATAAATCCCGTAACTTCTCCAGAACTCATCGTTGGAGATATTCTTTTCCGCTAGGCTATTCTTGTAGCTTGTCTTCCTGACGAAATCCTTCCACTGATCCGTCCATTGGCTCATTGGCCCTTCTCCACTGAGAGGAAATTGTCTACATTGAATATTCCGTAGAGCGGATCGGAGTACCAGCCCTGCCATGCCCTGTTGTAGGGCGTCTCCACAAGGTTCCAGTACAGAGCAATTGCCGGCAGGTTCTCAGCATAGTAGTCCTGAAGCTGATAGGCATAATCCTGCAGTTGATCCTCGTTTGCAGCATTGAGGATGTCGTCGCAGAGATTGAGGAAGACTGTATCGTTAAGCACATGGAATACGCCTTCGCCTGTGCGGCGAGAGTCGAAGTAACCTGTTCCCCAGCTCGCGTGCATGAGCATTCCCCAGGGCGTTGATCTGGTTACCGTCAGATCGTATTCACCGGCATCTTTCTGCTTGATCCACGTGCTCGAATCCACTGTCTTCAGCTCGCTGTCTATTCCCACAGCCTTTAGATATTCGGCCATCAGCTCTGTGGTTCTCTGGTAGGCGCTTCTTGTGAGAAATGTGAGTTTTATGTCCTTGCCTTCTCTGTCCTCCAGGATGCCGTTGCCATTGGCATCCTTGTATCCGGCCTTTTCCAGGATGCTCTTGGCCTCATCAACGTTATATTTGAGCATGGGGGTCTCCTTGAAGTCGTTCATGCTCGGAGGCACAAAACCAGCGTTCGGAACCTGGCCGTATCCCAGGGCATCGATATCGAGGATCTCGTCATAGTTTATTGCATTGGAGACGGCCTCTCTGAATCTCTTGTCAGACATCGGCTCCTTTTGTAAGTTCATGGCCAGAAACACCAGGCCGATGTTGTTCGTCTCGACAAAATCGAAGTTCCCTGTATCTTTGAGGTTCTTCACGCTCTCATATGGGTATGTCCCTGCATACTTGTAGTAGGCATCAACCTCACCTTTCTCCAGGGCAAGGGCCAGGACATCCGCATTGGTGAATGTGTGAATCTCCAGGGAGCCGAATTTCGGTGCAGCGCCTTTCCAGTAAGGATTCTTCTTGAAGTAGATCACCCCGGAAGAGAGGTCCGTCTTGGCTATGAAAAATGGACCAAATCCAACGATCTCTTCATCATTGGTGTACTCCATGGGCTTGTCTATCGTCTCCCAGATGTGCTTGGGGAGGATTGGATATGTGGCGAACTCCAGGTTCAGCCGGGAGTAGGGTTTATTCAGATAAAATACCACGGCCCCGTCTTCTGCAGTGATTCTGTCAACAGTGTTCTTGATCCAGCCGGCTGCCGGATAGTTCTCCGCCAGATAGTCGAATGTGAATTTTACGTCTTCGGGAGTAAGCTTTTCTCCATCACTCCAGTAGAGGTCGTCGTTGATGTAGAACTTCCAGGTCTTTCCATCCTCCGAGACTTCGTAGCTCTTGGCAGTCAGGCCGACTATCGATCCGTTAGCTGCCATCTTTGTGAGAGTGGGATTTGACAGATGGGTAAATACTCCCATGTTGCTGTCTCCGAGTATGCTCGCAGACTTGACCACGTTTGGCGTTCCGATCTTTAGAACCGCAGTGCTTGCATCCTCTCCACCCTGTACCGCGATGCAGAATATCAGGATCGAAAGGAGCAGCGCAGATGCGAACATATGAAAAGCGCGTTTCATAAATCTCCTACCTTTTTGCTACCATAGCCTGTAATTATTATAAGAAATTTGTGCCTAAATTCCTGGGATCATAATACGTTATAGGGTTCTTGATATTTTAGAGCTTTGGGGGATTCAATTTTATGGTTCAAATCGTCGATCAGGGTTAATGTGGTTTATGCTCAAATCAGGATATTGCGTTTTCAGGGACTCACCCAATAGTCTTATTACTATGTAACATTTATTAAAGCACGCGATAATATATGGACCAAGATCTGATGAGAATTGGCGTATCATTGCCGGAGAATCTTCTCGATAGGTTTGACGAGATAATTCTGAATCGCGGCTATTCTTCCCGCTCAGAGGGCATCCGGGATGCCATCAGAAGCTACATCATCAATTATGAATGGATGAGCGATGTAGATGGCAAAAGAGTGGGTGTGATCACTATTGTTTATGATCATTCTCAGAGGGGACTTGAGGATAGCCTCACCCATATTCAGCATGAGTTCGGCGGCATAATTCAGTCCAGCCTTCATGTTCACCTTGATAAGGACATTTGTCTTATGGCAGTGGTGCTAAATGGAGATGGGCAGGATGTGAGGAAGGCAGCGGAGAGGATGATGACTTTGAAGGGCGTAAAGCATATCAAGCTGACAACGACCTCGTTAGGCGAAGGTCTCTAGCCGTTATCTTTTAATATTGGAAATAAACCATCGAGGGATGCATATCAAAGCGAGACACACCATAATTTTATTGGTCCTTTTATCATGTCTAGTCAATTCAGCCGCAAAAGAGTACACGGCAGAGTACTGGCAGGAGAGAGGAGACGAATTCCTGCAAAAGGAATCCTTTGATATTGCCTTGGATTGCTATAACAAGTCGATACAGTTGGATGGTGCAAATGCCTCTGTCAGGATTAAGCAGGGTCAGGTTTATAGCAGCCTCAGGAGGTATTCTGATGCTCTTTTCTCATACAACGAATCAATTCGGTTGGACCAAAATCGGGCAGAGGCATGGTATGGCAAAGGGATTTCTCTTGCCAATCTGGGTGAATACAATGAATCGATTGCATCCTTTGACGTTGCCATCAAGCTGGACCCTCATGGAGCGATATCCTGGTACAGCAAGGGGCTGGCTTTAGCTTATCTCGGTCGTTTTAACGAATCTCTTTCTGCTATGGACAATGCCATTTCAAGAGACGACGAGTTTTCTCTAGCGTGGTACAATAAAGCGCTCCTCCTGTACGACATGGGACTAGCAAATGAATCCATTGAAGCACTAAAGAGGACTGTGGCGCTCGATGAAGATAACGAAGATGCCTGGTTCAACCTGGGTCTCATGCTTTCCGGTATCGAAGATTACAGTGATGCCTTGGATGCTTATAATCGAGTTCTTGGCTTGAATCCGATAAATGCACCTGCATGGGTCGGGAAGGGTGAGGCCCTCCTCTTTCTGGGCAGATATTTTGAGTCCGGCGATGCATTTTCAAGGGCAGCGGATATTGAGCCGATGAAAGCCGATGACTGGAATAGCTATGCTCTGGCTCTGCGAATGTCCGGAAGATATAACGAATCAATTGCGGCCTACAACAAGAGCATCGAGCTGGATCCATCGAAAGCTGAAGCGTTCAATGGTCAGGCACTGTCCTATGTGATGTTGAAGAAATACAATTCCTCAATAGAGCTGTTTGATCGGGCAATAGAGCTAGATTCCGGGGTGATGGGATACTGGTACAACAAAGCTCTGGTCCTCGATGAGATGGAAAACTACACCGAGGCTATAGCCGTTTTTAAAACTATGGTAGATATGCATCCCAACTGTACTGAGTGCTGGAATCAGCTTGGGCTCTCATTGGCCAAGAAGGAGATGTTTGCAGATGCAATAGCCGCCTATGATAAGGCCATTGAGATCGATCCCGACTACCTGGAGCCCTGGAACAATCGGGGGATAGCCCAGGTGCTCGGGTACGAGGACCTGATTGAGGCTTTAAAGAGCTTCGATAGGGCCCTTCAGATAGATCCAAACTGCATGGAGGCCTGGGTCAACAAAGCCAAAGCCCTCAAGCTGTCTGATCGCAGTACAGAGGCAAGCTATGCCTTCGAAAAGGCGAAGAAGTTGGGATATACGGGAGACACCAGCACCTGATTTATCGCTTCATGAGCGGCACGTACTCGACACCAGGTCGGCTTCTTCCGGCTTCCATGCGGTAAAGATCCATCAGAGAATAGACCTCCTCCGGGACATCAGTCTCAACGCAATCGCCGAGCAATGATCTCGCCTGCTCGGCCATGAATGGACGATCGTGGGTGTATTTGCCTGATACGAACTCTTCGATGATGGCATCTTGCTTCTCTTTGTCGCATTTTCCGTCCAGGATATCTCCAATGAGCCTTCTCATCTGGCTCATGGCTTTTTTCGCCTCCTCTGCATAGATGAGAGTCTTGTCATCTATCTCATCTATCTTCTTCTTGCTCACGACCTCAAGCAGCGACGTTGCCGGGTAGCTTCCCTGGGCATCGCCGAGTTGCGGATCAACCGGTCCCAGGGCAGCGTGCGGGTCCATGATGATCTTATCCGAGGCAAGGGCGATGAGAGTCCCACCGCTCATTGCATAGTGGGGCACAATGACTGTTTTTTTGGCTGGATGAGACTTGAGGGCCATAGCTATCTGCGTAGCTGCGAGGGCGAGGCCCCCTGGGGTATGCAGAATGATGTCTATCGGAACATTCTTTTGCGCTGAGCGGATGGCCCTCAAAACCCTCTCGCTGTCGTCTATGTCGATATAGCGGGCCAGGGGTATGCCGAGAAAGCTGATAGTCTCCTGGCGGTGGATGAGGGTTATGACCTGGGTTCCCCTTGATTTGCCGAGCTTCGCTAAGACGTTCTTTCTCACTATCTGCAGGTAATACCTTTGCAGCATGGGGACGAGAAATAGAACTATAAATAATAAAAACCATATATTATTAATCAATGCGTTTGCAGTATCTCCGCCTATCTGGGCTTGAAGTGGATCCATCAATTGCTTAATAAGTTCGATTCGTATATTTAGCTTGCGGGGATTTGTCAGATGATGTAACGCCCGTTTTTTCTCTCTTTCCAGAGCCTTCGCAATCTATATTAATATGATGGAGCCTCCATTAGACAACTGAAAACAGAAATCATTAAGGTGTGGGGTTTGATGATCAGAAATTTCCGTCTATTGGCAATTATCTTATTAGTATTCTCTGCGTTTATGTCTCTTGCAGCTGCACAGGATAATTCGACAGATCAGACGCAAAATGCTATAGCTTCAGTGGCTCCTGGGGACAGCACCTATCAGTCTGGCGGCATCCAGGGCATCTGGAAGGCTTCTTTAGGCGAGAAAGAGGTCACTATGTCTGTAAGCCAGTCAACTCAATCACTCTTTGGCCTGGCCAAATACGAGGGCGAGAATCCCTGGAATGCAGCGCTTTCAGGATTTGTCGACTCGGATATGGTTTTTATCTCCCTGGCAGCAATGGACGGTGATGCAATGGCATCCATCAGCATCCGGGCCAATCTCGTTAATGAGAGCATGGATGGATTCTTCGTAAGATCGGACAGCAACGGCAAAGCCAGCAGGGGCGAGTTCTCGGCCATCTTGATCAACCAGGATACCTCTGGCTATGCTCCGGCTGCGGTTGCCTCGAAGACTATCGAGTCTGACGCCTCTGATCAGAATGAGCCTGAAACGGTCGATCAGACGAATGAGACTGCGTCTGATGCCAATCAGGAGATGCCTGTAGCCACCGCGACCAGCTTAAGCAGATTTAAGGATGTCACAAAGCTTGCAAAGGGAATCAATCCCAATATACTTCCCAGGATGGCTCCCCTCTAGGCATAAAAGCAATCCAAAAAATAGATGATTGGCCGAATGCCGCCTAAGGCCAGAGGCCAAAGGCGATATTCAGTCCCATTATTACAGCGCCTGATCCGATGCAGGCTCCTATTACCATCTTTGGATTGAGTTTGATTGCAGTGTCATCTGCTTCGAAGTACCTCATGAGGCCTGCAGAAGACTGAAGGCCACTGCCTTCGCTCTTTCTCTTTGCCATATTATTTCCTTCCTTTCTTCATCGTCTTAAGCATTTCGATCAACTATCTTGAGATCGATGCACGAAAGCTACGCATCGATCTGGGTGGGATATTTATTCAGAGAGGTCTTCTCGTTTTTTCCATATAGCAGCCAGCCGTTCTCATTTTGGAATGGATAGTGGTCCAGCATGCTTCCACCCTTGATCATCCTCGGCCATTCTTGACTGGGGTTGCCTTTAGCTACATGATCCTTCCAGTAGTTGCCACCGGTTACGTTGCCCTCGTCCCAGCTATTGTTGCCGTCTACATCCAGGGAGTGCTCCTGGTTATCCCGGAAGTTGTTGTGATATATTTTGTTTCCGGAAGAGAACATCACCTGCATGCCTGCCTGGCTGTTGCTGATGTTGTTTTCGAAGATCTCGTTATATGATGAGGCGTTCAGCCAGATGCCTGAAGCCGCATTTGAATCTATCACATTGTCGCGAATTGTATTCTGGCTGCAGGACAGGAGAGATATTCCGTTCTGATTGTTGTTCGAGGCAATGTTTTCCGAGATCTGATTGGAATTTGAGGAATACAGGAACATGCCGCTGTATTTGTTGCCGACCAGGCGGTTGCCTGAGATCTCCGATCCATTGCACTCAACCAGGCGCATTCCAAAGCATGTCGATATGTTGTTATCGATAATTCTGCAGCTCGTTGAGCCGAAGAGGAATAATGCATCATTGGCGATGGTGGTGTTCTTTATCGTAATATTGTCGCAGTATGCAAGCGTTAGATGGGCGATCTTTTTTTCCTGAATCTGATCGCCGGAATGGCCGACTATATAGACTATTGGCATGGTGTCTGCAACATTTGATTGGTCTATGGAATTGTTAAAGCCCTCAATATTTGCAGACTCGACGTAGAGGCTCCAATCCACCCTCTCGAATAGGTTGTCTTTCAAGAGATTTTCTGGCGATTCCAGCAGAATGATTCCCCTGGAGCTGTCCTTGACCAGATTGCTGAAAAGTGAGTTCTCCCTGGATGATGTGACCTGAATTGCGGTATCATCGATGCCTGTAAGCTCGTTTTCCGAGATGTTGTTCCTCATGCTTGCCGCCATTTCAAGGCCGATGGAACTGTTCGTGATCTCGTTTTGATAAATGAAGATTTCATTCGAATTGTCCAGCCTTATGCCGTATTCAGCTCCCTCGATGTGGTTGTTGAATAGACCTTCTGAGGCAGAGTCCTTAATGAAAATGGCATAGCTGCTGCCGACAATTGTATTGTTCTGCAGTTTGTCGTTTTTGCTCATGGAAATGCCAAGGCCAACATTGCCGCCATTGATCTCATTTTCATTCAGCTCAATTTCGCTGGAATTCGCGATGGTTATTCCATTTGTTGTTGTGAATGCGGGGGTCCCGAAGCTCACCTTATTCAAAGAAGCGTCGCTGTTGCTGCTGTTTAATGCCAGGATGCCAAAATACTTGGTCTCGATGTCGTTACCTTCAACCTTGCAGGCCCCTGCCTCATCCATCCATATGCCCCAGTAGGCGTCGGATATTTTGTTTTCAAGGATCTGATTGTTGGTCGCATCCCTGACAAGCACGGATACATTGCAGCCTGTGATCTCGTTGTTTTGAACTAGGTTGCTGCTGGAGTTCTCCCAGATGGCTATTGCACCCTGGCTATTGAATATTTTATTCCCGACAATTGAGTTTTCGTTAGAGCTTTTGACCAATATGGCCGGATTGGTGTTTTCGAAGATATTTTCTACGATGGAGTTCTTCTTTGATTGAACATAGATCGCCGGCCCGACAAAGTCCTTTAGAGTCAGCCCTTCTAGGGAGCAGCCGTCTGCAGTTATGGTAATCCCCGTCTCCAGAGTGTCTTTTCCGTCCAGGATTATGGGATCAGTCTCGCCGATGAGGGGCTTTATTGTGAGGCTCTTATTCAGGGTTACCTCTTCATTGTACATACCAGGCTTGATGCAGATGGTATCTCCATCGCTGGCAGCAATAATGGCTTTCTGGATGCTGCCAGAATCGGCAAAACCGCTGTCGTCAACGATATAAATTCTTGCTCCATCGACTGGAATGAGCCAGATGAGCAAGGCTATGAAGGAGATGATAATCGGAATTCTTGGCATGCGATGCAGATTATCAAGGAACCTTTTATAGTTAATGCAAAATCGAGCCGACGATCCTCCGCAAATAAACCCCTTTATTTCCAGTGGAAAAATAAACCTCAACTTTTTTCTTCTCTGAAATATCTGCGCTCGGGAATGAATCAAGATGTATATTTTGAAAGATAATGTTATTTTTAAAGTTATATTTCTAATACAATCTGGTCGTCAGGCAAAACCTTATTTACTCACTCTTCCAAACCAAATATCGGTGATCTGATGTCAGAGATAATGCCGCATAAACACTGTCTGGTCTGCGGCAATGCAGTGCGTCCGGACGAGAACTTCTGCGATGAGCTATGCGAGTCGAAGTTCAAATCAGCCCAGAGAAAGCAGCAGCTTCTATTTCTGGCTTTCCTTGCGATAATGGGTCTAATATTGTTCTTGCCATCAATTCTGAAGATGTACGGGTGAGAGATGCGATTAATTGCACTGATGATGGCGCTTTTTGCTCTGAGTACTTTTGCCGCCTGCTCGGAAGACGGCGGCATGTATCTTCATGTAACTGAGGTGACCATGCGCCTGGATGGCGAGAATGCCACCTTTGATCTTAATTATACTCTGGACACCTTTGCTCGCATTTATGTCATGGCTCTTGGATGCAGGTATATGGAGCCCGAATTGATCTCCTTTTTGGGCGGGTACAGCGATGTCAAGCTTGTCCGTGCAGATATAGACAGCGCGGCTCTCCATGTCAATGGTGCAGGCAAATACAACAATGGCTACTATCTATTTGACTCAACGCCGTTTGGCAGCAGGGATGCTCCCCTAAAGGAGGCAATACCCAGCTTTTCAGTGGTCTATCCGGAGGGACGAGTCAGGACGTTTTACAATGTAACTGCCACGCAAAATGTCTTTTCTGAGGCGAAAGATCCCACACAGTCTTCAGCCAATGAAAAATAGCTATTGCAGATAATCCCGCATATCAGTAGTGGCAGTCATTTTAAAGCAAGCGGACACCCGTCTTCCGGCCACAAAATTCTTTACTTGCCACATTCATCATGAGGGATGAAGATATATGAGATCTACGGGATTGCCGTAGCTTCTATGGAGAGAAACCAATGTATGCCGATCGGATAAAGAATCTCCCGCCGTATCTATTCGCTGCTATCGATAAAGCAAAGCAGGAAGCCAGAGCAAGAGGCGTGGATGTTATCGACCTGAGCGTTGGCGACCCAGATTTACCGACGCCTGAGCACATCGTCAAAGCCTTAAACAAGGCCGCTGGCGATTCGTCCAATCACCAGTACCCCTCCTACGAGGGCAAGCTAACCTTCAGGACGGCAGTGGCCGAATGGTACAAGAGGACATTTTGCGTTGACCTTGACCCGAAGAGCGAGGTGCTTACCCTGATCGGCTCCAAAGAGGGCATTGCCCATGCTCCCCTGGCCTTCATCAATCCAGGAGATGTGGCTCTTGTGCCCGATCCAGCCTATCCGGTCTACCGAACCGCCACAGCTTTCGCTGGAGGCGAGCCTGTGATCATGCCCCTTCTCAAGGAGAACAGGTTCCTGCCGGATCTCGATGCCATCAGCCAAGAGGCCGCGAAAAGGGCCAAGATCATGTTTCTCAACTACCCCAACAATCCCATTGGAGCCTCGGCTGACAGAAGTTTCTTCGAGAAGCTGGTTGACTTTGCTAGAGACTACGATATCATCATCATGCACGACAACCCCTACTCTGAGACCTACTATGACGGCGAGAGGTCTCTATCCCTTTTGGAGATAAAAGGGGCGAAAGAGGTGGCTGTGGAGTTTCATTCTCTCTCCAAGACCTACAACATGACCGGCTGGAGAATCGGATCTGTCGTCGGCAATGCAGAAGTGGTGGCCGGGATTGGCAAGATCAAGAGCAACATCGACTCCGGAACATTCGGGGCCGTGCAGGATGCCGGCGTTGTGGCTTTGAACAGCCCCAACGAGGTTGTGGACGGGATGAGGAAGGTCTACCAGCACAGAATTGAGATCCTCTACAGGGCTCTCAAGGACATGGGTCTGGAGCTGGACAAGCCGCGTGCTACTCTCTATCTCTGGGCGTGGGTTGGAGGAAGCTCCATCGAGTACTCGGGACGCCTGCTAGAGAAGACTGGTATCGTAGCCACGCCTGGAGTGGGCTTTGGAGAATACGGTGAGGGGTACATCAGGTTCTCCATCACTCAGCCGACTGCCAGAATCGAGGAGGCTGTAGCCCGATTGGAGAAAATGGGCAAGTAATTTCAGAGGTAATCTTAAATGCTGGAAAATTATTCTGCTAAGGAGATCGAGGCTAAGTGGCAGAAGACCTGGGAGGACAAAGCGGTCTTTCAGCCTGAGCCCGACTCCAGAGAAAAATTCTTTTTAACCATTCCCTATCCTTATCTCAACGGAAATCTTCATGCCGGGCACACAAGGACCTTTACCATCGGCGATGCCGTGGCCCGGTTCATGCGCATGCAGGGCAAAAACGTACTTTTCCCGATGGCCTTTCATGCGACAGGAACGCCCATAGTGGGGCTTTCTGAGCTGATTGCCAACAAGGACCCGCTCATCTGGGGAGTTTACACCAAACTACATGGCATTCCTGAGGATGAGCTGTCCAGCCTGAACACCCCCGAGAAGATTGTGCTCTACTTCCGGCGGCAAGCAAAGCGGGCCATGCAGTCCATCGGCTACTCCATAGACTGGCGGCGGGAGTTCACGACCACAGATCCGGCTTACAGCAAGTTCATCGAGTGGCAGTACGGCATTTTGCGCAGACTGGATTATGTGGTTAAAGGCAGTCACCCTGTGCGATGGTGTCCGCACGACCGCAACCCAGTAGAGGATCACGACATTCTCAAGGGCGAGGATGCGACGATCATGGATTTCGCCCTGATCAAGTTCAAGATGGGTGACAGGATTCTGCCCTGCGCTACCCTGAGGCCTGAGACGGTCTTTGGAGTTGTCAACCTCTGGCTGAACCCTGAGGTCAATTACGTTGTCGCCAAAGTCAACGATGAGGCCTGGGTTGTGTCCAAGGAGTCTTATGAAAAGCTGACATTCACAGACAGGACAGTATCCTTGATCGGAGAGGTATCTGGAAAGGAGCTGATTGGCAAGCGGGTCACAAATCCGCTCACGCAAACCGAGGTTCTCGTGCTGCCCGCAGGGTTCGTGGACCCGGACAACGGCTCAGGAATTGTCATGTCAGTTCCGGCTCATGCGCCTTACGATTATCTCGCTTTGAAGGATCTGTACGATAAAGACCTCAGCGAGTACGGCATCAAAGAAGACCTGAAGGACATCAAGTTCATATCCCTTATCGAGTCGCCGGGCTACGGAGATCTTCCGGCTGTTGAAGCAGTGAATGAGCTGAAAGTCAAAGACCAGAACGATCCCCATGCTGAAGAGGCCACGAAGATGGTCTACCGGCGGGAGTTTCATAATGGCGTTCTCAAGGCAAACACAGGAAAGTATGCCGGAATTGCGGTCAGCAAGATCAAGGATGTGCTCCTCGCAGATCTGATCACTCAGGGGATGGCTGAGATCTTTTATGAGTTCTCGGAGACTCCGGTCATCTGTCGCTGCGGCACGCGTTGCGTGATCATGATGGTTCGGGACCAGTGGTTCCTCGAGTACTCTGATCCGCAGTGGAAGGCAAATGTTCTGCGCTGTCTGGCTGGGATGAGGATCATACCGGAAGAGTTCAGAACTGAGTTCATAAACAAGGTGGACTGGCTGAAGGACAAGGCATGCGCCCGCCGGAAGGGTCTTGGAACGCATCTTCCCTGGGACAAGGAGTGGCTGATTGAATCGCTCGGCGACTCGACCATTTACATGGCCTACTACATTCTGGCCAAGTATGTGAATGCTGGGATGAAGATAGACAGCCTGCCGCCTGAGTTCTTCGAGTACATCTTCATGAATAACGGCAACGCTGCCGCGATTTCAGATACAACCGGCATTCCTGAGGAGACGGTGCAGCAGATTCATGACGACTTTGCCTACTGGTATCCGGTAGACCTGCGAACGTCCGGAAAGGATCTCGTTGCCAATCACCTGCTCTTCTTCCTCTACCATCATGTGGCTGTCTTCCCGGAGCGCCTGTGGCCGAAGGCGATAGCAGTCAACGGTTTTGTCTCTCTTGAGGGGCATAAGATGTCCAAGTCCAAGGGGCCGCTTCTGACTTTGCGCCAGGCCGTGGCCGAGAACGGGGCGGATGTGACGCGCCTGTACATTTTGGGCAATGCCGAGGGAACGGCAGACGTGGACTGGAGAAATGACGGAGTTGAGTCCACTCATGCACACCTTGAGAGGTTCTACAACTTAGCGAGAGACATCTTGGCGGACAAGAGCATTGACGAGAGGACGGAGAAGACCCTGGTCGACCGATGGATGCTCTCCCGGCTGCAAAGACGCATCGCTGAGGCGACTGAGGCCATGCAGGCGATTCAGACACGCAGGGCGCTGCAGAGTGCCTTCTATCTGCTCTTCAATGATCTGCGATGGTACCAGAGGAGAGGCGGCAAGAACCAGCTTCGGGCCGTTCTCTCAGCGTGGGTGCGGATGATGGCTCCCTTCACGCCGCACGTCTGCGAGGAGCTGTGGGCCGCGGGCCTGGGCGAGGGGTATGCGTCGCTCGCTGCCTGGCCGGTGGCTGATGCCGCACTCATCGACGAGAGGGCTGAGAAGGCCGAGGAGCTTCTTGAGAAGATGCTAAACGACGTTCAGGAGATCGTGAATGTCACAAAGGCGAAGCCCACGAAGATCACGCTCTACACCACTCCCGCCTGGAAGAAGGAGATGCTGAGGCTAGCCGTGGCGGCAGCAGCAGGAGGCAAGCTGGACATGGGGGCACTCATGAAGCAGGCGATGGCAGCTCCTGCGATTGCAGAGCACAAGAAGGATGCTCCAAAGTACGCCCAGAAGCTGGCGAAGGCCGCGCACTCGCTGTCAGCCGAGGCGCTGGGGCTGGACGAGCTGGAGACTCTCAACCGCGAGAAGGAGTATCTGGCTGGAGCTTTGGGCGTGCCGGTGGAGGTCTTTTCTGCGGACGAACCAGGAGCGGACCCCAAGGGCAAGAGCCGCCAAGCGGAGCCGGGGAGGCCGGCGATTTATATCGAGTGAGGGCGAGCTGCAGACCGCTGGCCCCGGGTGTTAAACCTGGGGCCGACGGACTTTCACCACAAAGAGCACAAAGCTCACAAAGGACGACCACGGAGGACGACGGGGCTGGCAAGAGCGGACACTGCGGCACGACTAATGAGCGGGGGGGCGAGAGACGCCAGGCGGGCCGGGGAGGCAGGCGATTTTTATTGGATTTCGGAACGAGGCGGTGCGAATGAATTCTGATGCTCATGATTGCTGCCGTTGCTCAGGCAAGATGAAAGAAGGCAAACATGATTTTATGGCCCGGGCAGGAAATGAGATCGTGGTCGTTAAGGACGTTCCGGCGCTCGTTTGCGATACCTGCGGCGGGATTGAGTACACTCTTGAGGTATCAAAGAGAGATCGATGCGATCATGAAGGAATTCTTTGCAGGACGACTGCTGGCAAAGCCTCTGGCGACGGGGGAGATCCCGTTCAAGCCTCAGCGGGCGGGCATGAGTGGGCGAGTATCGCTTGCAGGCGAATCCATGCAAAAAGCAATTTGCAGAGGAGATCACAATGGGTTTTGAACCTGCGATTTGTTGACTTTCATCACGAAGGGCACGAAGTGCACAAAGAACACACAGAAGCGGCGATTCAAAAAGGATTTGAGACAGATGCTGAGCACAGAGGATTACTTGATGCTGAAAAACTGGTTCGATCAAGGCGTTAGCATCAGCGAGATCGCCAGGCAAACAGGATACGATAGAAGGACGATCCGGAAATATGTACACTCTTCAAGTCCGCCTGTGTACAGAAAGAGAGCTAGAAAGGCGAGCAAGCTGGATAGATATCGGGATTACATAACCGGCAGGCTCCAGAAATATCCTTTATCCGCCAAGCGCATTTATTACGAGATCCTGGAAAGGGGATTCACAGGCAAGTATTCAACTGTGAAGGAATTTGTGAGAGAGACAAAGCAGAAGATTAGAGCGCCTTAGGGTTCGACTCAAAGCGTGAGTGATATCTATTGGCGGCGATTGCAGCATCTTTGGCATCCATGCCATCACTCCCGGTTCATTATGAGCAACACATTTATCAATTTTCCCAAGTAACAGTCTGGCAAGATGGATTCGTGCAATACTGTGCATGACCGGCCCAAGGCAGCCCGTTCCCTGAGCACGAAAGCAACAGGCGGCACGGACCACAGGCGCACATCCGCGAGGGCGCGCGTGCATGAGGGCGTGGGGGAGCGAACGGAGAACTGCTTGGCGGACGAGATAATTGATGAGGAAGCAATATATCCTTATACTTTTTAAGTCTCTTGTGAAGATTATGTGGGAGATGATTTGACGACCGATGCATCTAAGGTGCAGATATCGCTTGTCCAACAAGTCTTTGATGAAATGTTCTTAAAAATGGCACTGTCTCAAAAGCTAGTGAAAAATGAATTTTCAGAAGCTCACTCTTTTAATTAATTGGATAATATTACTCAAAATTGGCGCAAGAACTGTTATCTTTCGGGCTTAATATATAATAGTATTAAA
>Ga0209340_1000591_pt1 | contig 36409 bp, 19 predicted proteins | sample EPASupsiteSAE323_FD_187266 | JGI IMG/M metagenome (GOLD analysis project Ga0209340, IMG submission 187266) | Bioremediated contaminated groundwater from EPA Superfund site, New Mexico - Sample SAE3-23 (SPAdes) (version 2) | ecosystem: Environmental > Aquatic > Deep subsurface > Groundwater >... | reverse complement strand
TAAATTTTGCTGACAAATTTTCAAGATCTCTTTTAAACTCGGCAGATTGAACATCAATAGATCGGTTCGAATGTGTTTGTATAAAATTATAGACATCTGCTTCGAATTCAGGATGTACGGCCATAGATTTCATTGCCGAAAATACGGCTAAAAATGTAAGAAATTTTCTCATAATTTTATTTTAACATGTTTTTGATTTTTTGGCAAATAAAATGAAAGTTTTTTAGTAAAAAATAAGTTTTTTTTCATCAATTATGGCAAAATTTTTACACAGTTTTTCCACGGAAATTAGGCTGTTTTTACCGTCTTTATCGAAAGGTCAGTAAGCTGTGAGTCTTAAGAATTGTGACAATTCGTCAATGAAACTTAATATCTATTTTGTAATTTATTCCTTTGTTTTTCTAATAATTCCATTTGTTCTCTTACGATATGCTGTTGTTGTAGAGCTTCAAGATATTCCCGTTGAATACGAGCGATTTTCGTTTCTTCATCTATTGCCGCTTGTTTTTTTGCTGCTATAGCTTTGTGATTTATTACCAAAAGTATCTTACCATTGTTTGGCCCTTTACCTGTGTTATCATCTGGCCCGTATAAAGTGGTTGTTGTAGGCTGACCCGCGCCATCTTTATGGGTTTCAACTTTAGATTTTAAAGCTTCTAATTGCGATTTTATATCCAAAATTTGCTCAATATTTTTTTGATGAATTTCAAGTTGTTTCCTAAATTCTTCCTGGATTTTTGCCCCTTCAGAAACTGGTACAAAATTCGCTTTTTCAATAATTTCGTTAATAAATTGTATATTTTGCCCAATTTTATTTTCTTGAGTTTGCAATTCATCTATCTTCACATCAATCATTTCGATAAACACTTCGCACTCTTGAACAAAATTTTCATCCGGATTTGATGGATTTATTGATTTTGCTTTTTCTTGCAATTTTAGATATTGTTGTTCTGCAAATTGAATTAATTTTACGTACTTTTCTATTGCAGGTATTTTTTCTATCAAACCATTTAATTTTGCAATTTCTGTTTGAGTTTGATTAATTTTTCTATTGCTTTTTGCAATATCTTCGGAAAGTTTTTCTAAAATTGGTAATAATTTTGCTATTTCTTCTCGTACTTCAAAGGTATCAAACATTCGAGATAATTTTGCCCTGGATTTTTCTAAAATAAAGGAATATGTTTGATTTTCGATAATTTCTCTTCCAAATAATTTAGATTTTGCTGTTTGAATAAATGTTTTTGTTTCTGTTAATAATTCTTCAGAGTCTTTTATAAATTTTTTATCCGAAAATTCTTTATAAATCTCTTCTATAAAATGATTTTGCGGAAGTTTTTCAATCATACGGTCTAAAAAACTCATTACAAATCCAAAATTTTCTTTTTGGTTCAATAATCTTTTTGTAGTGTCAATAGCTTTGCGTTTTAAAGTGTAATTATTTTCTTCTTTTTCGGATTGGAAAATTTTTGTCAGCAAATTTTCTTGTAATTCTAAAAGTTGGTAATATTTTATGTCAATCAAATTTTTATATTTTTCTACATCTTTTTCTTCTCCTATTATTCTTGCCAAATTTTGTTTCATTGATGGTAAATTTTTTGACAAAACGTCATTTATACATTGATCTGAATATACAAAATTTTCTTGATCTATACTTTTTTTTATGGAGTTTAAAAAATGTTCTAATCTATTTTTTCGGATTTCCATTTCTTTAATTTCAATTAATGATTGTAGTTTGTGGGTAAAAAAGGCATAATTTTCCAATCCTTGAGTAAATCGAATTGTTTGTAAAACGTTTTTGTCAAGGAAAAAAAGAGCATCAAAATTTTTTGCCCAATCTGATTCACAATTTTCACTTTTTTCAAGAATTTCAACGATTTTTTGCGCCTTTAGCTGTTCTTTTGAATGAATAATTCTGAATATTTCCATACAAATATTGTTTTTAACTGCAAATGTTGTCTTCTTGTGAAAATTGTCAAAGCTAAAATATTTTACGTTTTCCTTTAATTCTTCCAAAGAATATTCGTTAAAAAATTTTGCTGACAAATTTCTAAGATCCATTTGAAACTCAGGAGATTTACTAAAATCAGCAAGTAGATCAGATTTAGCAAATTCCTGATGTTTTTCTATAAAATTATCCACATCCGCTTTGAATTGAGGATGTACGGCCATGGACTTCATTGCCGAAAATACGGCTAAAAATGTAAGAAATTTTCTCATAATTTTATTTTAGCATTTTTTTGACTGTTGAGCAAATAAAATGAAAGTTTTCCAGTAAAAAATAAGGATTTTTCCCGTAAATTATGGCAAAATTTTTACACAGTTTTTTCCACGGAAATTGGGCCGTTTTTGCGTCTTTATCGAAAGGTCAGTAAGCGGTGAGTCTTAAGAGCTGTGACAATTCGTCAACAAAACTTAATGTTTTCTTATTATTACAATATTCTGTTGTTCCAGAGCTGCAAGATGCTGTTTTTCTAGAGTTGCAAGATATTCCCGTTGAGTACGAGCGATTTCCGTTTCTCTTGCTATTTCTTCTATACTTCTGGGATTTGTTGGTACTTCTGGGGTGTTACTTTGATGATATTGCCATCTTGTAGGCTTAGGAGTGATATCGTCCTCGATGTGAAATTGACGTTTTAGTGAGCTTAATTGCGATTTTAGCCATTGTAATTGCGATTTTGTACGCGAAATTTGTTGAATATTTGTTTGCTTAATTTCAAGTATTTTATTAAATTTTTCCTGAAGTTGAGCCCCTTCAGCAACTGGTACAAAATCTGCGTATGTAATAATTTTCTTAATATTTACTATATTTTGCGAGATGTTAGATTTTTGATTGTTCAATTCCTTTGTCTTTGTGTCAATTTCTCTGTCAACTTCTTTACATTTTTGAACAAAACTTTCATCCGGATTTGATGGATTTATTGACTTTGCTCGTTCTTGCAATGCTAGATATTGACGTTCTGTCAATTTAAGACTTGTGTACGTTGTTTTTTGATCGTATTCTATTGGAAATTTTATTTCTACCAAATATCCTAATCTTGCAATTTCTGTTTGAATTTCCTTGATTGTGTTATTGCTTCTTGCTATATCTTCGGAAAGTTTTTCTAAAATTGGTAATAATTTTGCTATTTCTTCTCGAATTTTATCATAGGCTTCAAACTTTATTCCAGCTAATTTTGCCCTGGATCCTTCTAAAGCAATGGTATAAGTTTGATTTTCGATAATTTCTCTTCCAAATAGTTTAGGAGTTGTTGTTTGAATAAATGTTTTTGCTTCTGTTAATACTTTTTCACAGTCTTTTATAATTGTATCCAAAAATCCTTGAAAAGTGTTTGTTATTAAACAATGTGTCGGGAATTTTTCAATCATACGTGCTGCAAAATTTGTTACGTAGTCAAAGTTTTCTTTTTGACCAAGGAGGGTTTTTGCTGTCTCAATAGCTTTGCGTTTTAAAGTGTAATTATTTTCTTCTTTTTCGGATTGGAAAAGTTTTGTCAGCAAATTTTCTTGTAATTCTAAAAGTTGGAAATATTTTTGGTCAATCAAATTTTTATATTTTTCTACATATTTTTCTTCCTCTATTATTCTTGCCAAAATTTGTTTCATTGATGGCAAGTTTTTTGACAAAACGTCATTTATGCGCTGATCTGAAACTACAAAATTCCCTTTAGCTATTTCTTCTTTTATGGAGTTTAAAAAATGTTCTAATATATCTTTTTGGGTTTCCATTTCTTTAATTTCAATTAATGATTGTAGTTTTCTTGTCAAAAAGGCATAGTTTTTCCCATCTTGATTAAAGGTAATTTTTTCTAAAACGTTTTTGTCAAAGAAAAAAAGAGCGTCAAAATTTTTTTCCCAATCTGATTCACAATTTTCACTTTTTTCAAGATTTTCAACGATTTCAACGATTCTTTCTTCATTTAATAATTCTTTTAAACCAATAATTATATATATTTTCGAAAAAATTATTTGTCTAATTACAAAAAATTCAGACTTGTAAGGTAAGTTGTTTCTAAAATATTCTAAGTTTTCCCTTAATTCTTCCGCAGAATATTCGTTAAATTTTACAGACAAATCATCCAGATTTTTTCGAAATTCGGCAGATTGAAAATCAACAGATCGATTCAAATGTGTTTCTATAAAACTATCCAGATCTGCTTTGAATTGAGGGTGTACGGCCATAGATTTCATTGCCGAAAACACGGCTAAAAACGTAAGAAACTTTTTCATAGTTTTGTTTTAACATGTTTTTGAATTTTAGGCAAATAAAATGAGAGTTTTTTTACGAAAATTTTATAGTAAAATTCGAAAAATTACAGTTTTTTTTTGTGGATATTTTTATTGGAAGACAATTTGTTAATACTTTTTCTACGATTTTTCAGTTTTTAATTTCGCGAAATTTAGCTTGCAATTCTTCATATTTTTCTCCCAATTTAGCGGAAAGTTCAGCTTTTTGTTCTTTTGTAATATAACCTGCCGTTAACTGTTGATCAAGTTCATTTAATTGCTCGATCCAATCCGCCATTTGTTTTTGTAAATCTTGTACCTTGGTGATTTGAGAGAGACTTCGTTCTTCCAAGGATTTTACTTGTTGTTGAAACAATATCACTTTTTTATTGTTTTCGAATTTTGTTTGAATAATTTTGCGAGCTTCTTGTTCGTTAGTTTCTTCTGTTTTCCTTATTTCATCCAATTCTGAGTCAATTGCTTTTAAACTTGCTATTAATCTTGATATAGTTACTTTTTTTTGTATTTCTACTTCTACTTCTTCTAGGCGCATCTGAGCTATCGTACTATTCAAAGAATTTTCAGCAATTTCTTGTTCCGAAAAGCCGATTGATAGTAAATAATTGTGTATTTTGTCTGTAAATACTTTATGATTTGTTTTATATTCAGCAATACTTTTTTGTAAATCTTCAAGATTTTGATTTGTTTCTTGCGAAATATATTGTATTTTCATTCGTATATGTTCATCAAATGCAAATTTTACAATATCAAGAAAATCTAACTGAAGATCTAGATCAGAATAGGATGCTTGCGCCAATTTCTCACATAATTCAGTTAGTAAATATGAGTTAGATTCATGTGAAAAGGTTAAATTTAACTGCGCTTCTTTAATTTGTATAAAATCTTCTATAGGTAACGTTTTTGTTTCAATCAATTCTGTTGTTATAGAGTTTAGTAAAAAGAGTTCGAAAGTGAAAATTTTTGTCATTTTTTCAAATACCATGGTTTCGTGAAATATATCAAATTTTTTATATATTTCTGCTATTTTTAAAGCTGATTTGTAAACTTGTTTTCTTAAAGGAGTTGTTGTGGTTTGTTTTAATAAAGCACATTCTGCGTCCAAAACTTGTCTGAAAATTCCTCTATAATTGGCTTCTATTTTGTCTTTGTATTTGTTAAATTTTTGCATTTTACTACATTTTGTGTACAATTCGTAATTTTCTTCTATAAATTTTATAATTTTATCAATTTCAGATTGCATTATTGGTAAGTTGGTTACTTCAAGTGCGTTTGCATTTTTTATAAATTTTTCTAATTGAATTCTTATGTCGTTGAAAGTTTGGTTTAATAGTAAAATATCATGTCGGTTTTTTGTCAGGACAATTGCGTTAGTTAAAATTTCATTTTGAAAATCTTTTGCTAGATTCAAGTAACATTGATTTGTTCCTTGTATGCATAAGTGTACCGCTTCAGGTATAAATAAATTGCCTGATTGTCCATTTTGATAATTTTGAGTTGTTAATACGTTAAATTCGTTAGTTGTCATTTGGTGTGATATGTCTAAGGCTTTTGCTTTTTCTAAAATATCTTCTGGAAATTCCGATTTTGATAGTAAGCGGAGTAGTTTTTCTTTAAGACTTGTCAACGATGAAAAGTAATTGCATTCTGTGGCTCTTTTTAGTGGTATTAGTGCAAATCTTAGTAACATTTCTACATGTTTTAAGGTTAAAGCTTCGGCTAAAATTTTTTCTAATTCATTTAAGTTTGGTTCGTGATTTGATGGAAAAATTGTGTTAACCAATTTTTTTGCTCCTGATACATAGACTTCTTGGGAGTATTGATGAACCTCTATTATCGCTGGTATTGTTGAAGTTTCTGAAAAATCTCTATCTGATATATTTTGGACTAAAGAGCTCATAACGGAAGGATACGATCCGGTTGGAATTTCTCTATAAATTGTTTGGATTTTGTTTCTTAATAACTCGCTTGGAGCGTGTGAATTTATAGCCAAAAATACCGTCATAAAAATAAAAAATTTATTCATGTTTTTCATGTTAACTCTTTGTTTACTATTTTTCAATGTGTTTTATTTTTGAAAATTATGATGTGGAATTCGTGATTTTTGCCTTTTTGTCGAGTTTTGAAAGAGCAAAAAGTGGAAGGTGTTTTGACAGGTTGGCAGTTTACAAAAGAGAATTTTTTGGCAATTTTAATTTCGATTTTCTGTCTAAATTTTGCGCCAATTTTTGCTCTCTCAGAAACTGGTACAAAATTTGCTTTTCCAATAACTCGAGTGTTTTTTCCAATTCAGAAGTATATAAATGAAAGTCACTATAATCTACATCTATAAATTCTGTTCCCAATAATTGTTGGTTTAAATTTTGGATAAATTCTTCTGCTTTTGTTATTCTTAAGATGTATTTTTCCTCATTAGACATAATTGATTGAAAAATGTTGCGCATAATATTAAGTATAAATGGGTTTTCTTTCAAGCTACAATAAACTCAGAATAATCTTGTATTTTTTTTAATTTTTCTTTTAATGATAAGATTTGATCTAAAACTTTCTCTATACTTTGTTGGCGTAAATAAATATCTGTTTCAGTATAGAGAGAGTTAGAATTGTCATATATTTTTTCTTCTGTTTTTTCCGATTCTATTTCTTTTATCGTTTTGAGACTAATCAATTCATTTAATTGTTTTTGCAAAAAATCGTAGTTTTGATTTTGCGAATTTAATCGGATTTTTTCTAAAACGTACAATCCAATTTCGGAAATTTATGCCCTATTTACTTCCCAATCCGAGGATATATTCGTACTTTTTGATAAAATATCGAAAATTTTTTTAACAATTTTAATTTCTTCTTTTCTTAAAACTTTGCAAAGTTCAGCAAAAACTACTCCTTGAATTCTCAGAGTTTGAGCGTTTGAAGATCTATTTTGTAACATGTAATTTTTCAAATTTCTTAAATCTTTCAAAGAATATTGCCTAAAAATTTCTGCAAATTTTTCAAGTTCCGATAAATAATTGGTTGGATTGGCCGAAGAAGTTTCTACAAAATTGTTGGTTTTTTGCAATAATTCTTCATTTATAGCTACTGCATTAAAGGTCGAAATTGCTAGTGTTAAAAATAAAAATTTTTTCATGATTCTGTTTTAACACTTTTTTAATAAATGTCAAGTTGATCGATTATCTTGGTAAACTTTCGAATTGTAGCTGTTGTTCTTGTTCTTGTTCAAGTTGCTCTTGCAATAGTAAATATTCCCGTTGCTCTCTTGCAAGACGTTCCTGTGCAACTCGATTGCGTTCTATTGCTGCTTGTCTTGCTTCTATAGCTCTGTGATCGATTACCAAAATTGGTTGACTATTATCTTGTCCTTGAGGTCCTTGATCTGGCCCGTATAAGGTCGTCGTTGTAGGTTTACCTGTGCTATCTTCCTCGATTTTAACTTTAGATTTTAACGCTTCTAACTTCGATTTTGTATCCAAAATTTGGTCAAGCTGGTTTTGACTACTTTCAAGTTGTTTCCTAAATTCTTCCTGGATTTTTTCCCCTTCAGAAACCGGTACAAAATTCGCTTTTTCGATAATTGCGTTAATATATTCTATGTTTTGGCGAATTTGATCTACTTTGTCTTGCAATAGATCTATCTTCATCCGAATTGTTACGAGAAAATCTGTACATTCTTGAATAAAATTTTTGTCCGGATTTGATGGATTTATTGACTTTGCTTGTTTTTGCAATTTTAGGTAATCTTCTTCTGCAAATTGAAGTTTGTTTTTGAGAACTGTTTCATATATTTTTTCTATCAAACCGCTTAATCTTGCAATTTCGCTTTGAGATTCTCGTATTTTTAAATTATGGTGTGGGATTTTTGTTGCGAGTTCTGAAAATTGGTTTTGTAAATCAGAAAATTTTCCATGTAATCGTCTTATTTCTGGATTTTCCAACGATTGTGGAGTCAAAGAGGCGATAAAACTGGTTAATACTCTAAGTTCGGCGTCAGTATTAGAGTTAATAATTTCCTTTTGCGCCATTTTGGCAGTATATTTTTCAAGTGTTTCTGTAATTTCTTCAATTTTATATTTGCAATAATTAATTATTTTGTGATTTTCAAGTTTTTGTAGAAATTTTTCGAAAGATTTTTTTGTTTCAATTTCAATTTGCGAATTATTTCCAATTATAGATTTAACTTTTTCCAAAATATTGACTTCTTGATATCCAATGCTTGGTACAGTTTCGTCTAATTCAACAAGCATTTTTGTACTTTCTAAGACTTTATTTCTCAAAATTTCCTCGACATTTCTTTCAGAAAAAACTCTATCAAGTAACTGAATTTGGGATTTACATAACAAAAATATTGAGTTTGCAAAATCTGATATGTTGTACGCAAAGTTTGAATTTCTATAAAAATCTTGTAAATCTTTTGGAGGAATTCCAGATTTTATAATTTTTATTTGTTGTAATATTATATCTAATAGTTGTTGAGCAAGTTTAATATTAGTCGTATTTGTTAACTGTCTTTTTGCGAATTCTATTTTTTGAGTTGCAATTAATGTTTGTAATTTGTTGTTCAAAAAGACATAATTTTTCCCCTCTGGATTGAAGGTAATTTTTTCTAAAACGTATGTTGGAAATAAAGAAAGGTTATGAACATTTTTTGCCCAATCTAAATTACAATTTGTACTTTTTTCAAGGATTTCAACGATTCTTTGCGCATTTAGTAGTTCTTTTGAGGATCTAATGTTCAATACTTCTAAAGAAATTGCGAAGAAAATTTTGGAAAATTCAGACCCCTCAGGTCTCGGGTTATCTGCAAAATATTTTATGCCTTCCCTTAATTCTTCCAAAGAATATTTGTTAATAAATTTTGCTGACAAATTTTCAAGATCTCTTTTAAACTCGGCAGATTGAACATCAATAGATCGGTTCGAATGTGTTTGTATAAAATTATAGACATCTGCTTCGAATTCAGGATGTACGGCCATAGACTTCATTGCCGAAAATGCGGCCAAAAATGTAAGAAATTTTCTCATAATTTTATTTTAACACATTTTCAATAAATGTCAAATTTTTGGGCGATTATTTAAGTAAATTTTCTGCTCTTTGGACGATTTTGTCAGGCATTCCGGCCAATTTTGCTACCGAAATTGCGTATGATTTTTTTGCCACCCCGTCAAGAATTTTGTGTGTAAAATGGATTTTTGAGCCGAACAAATCTTCGGTTTCTGTAATTTCCATCATTTTTTTTTGTAAATTCGGATTTTCGATCTTTGCCAAAGCCAGATAATGCGTGGAAAAAAGCGCCCGAGCCCCCAAATTTTGGACCAAATATTCAAGAATTGCCTGGGCAATTGCCATTCCTTCCTCCACAGACGTCCCGCGGCCTACTTCATCAAAAACAATGAAACTTTTTTGGTTTGCCTGGTTCAAAGTCAGCGCAATTTCAATCATTTCCATCATAAAAGTAGAATTTCCTTCGATTAGATTGTCATTAGCCCCGATTCGTGAGAAAATATGGTCAATTAAGCCTATTTTAGCGTGTTTTGCTGGCACGTACATACCCAGGTGTGCCAAGAATGAAATGAGGGCCTGTTGACGTAAATAAGTGCTTTTCCCGGCCATGTTTGGGCCAGTCATAAACATGACGCATTTTTCGAGATTACAATCATTTGGTACAAAATTTTCGCCTTTTTCGGACATAATTTTGTCCAGAACCGGGTGGCGGCCATCTGTGATTTCGAAGTCATTTTCCGTGGTCAATTCTGGTCGGACATACCCATTTTCGAGGGCAATTTTGGCGCAATTTGAGAAAAGATCGATTTGGGCCGAAATTTCTGAATATTTATTAATAATTTCCGATTTTTGCAAAATTTCCGCGCAAAGTTTTTCGAAAATTTCTCGCTCTTTTTGTATGATAATTTCCGACGATTCTGCGAATTTTTGGTTAATTTGCATTAGCGCCGAAGTCATATACCTAGCCGTCGTCTTGAGCTCTTGTTGAAGCGTAAAATTGTACGAAAGTTTATCTTTATGCTGGCTATTAATCTCGACTGCATACCCAAAATTGGCAGTGAATTTTATCCGCAAATTGGCGATTTTTGTGTCTTTTTTATATTCTTCTTGCAAAATGTAAATTTGGTCGTCGATTTGGCGTTCGAAAGTCTTCCAAGAATCGAGCTCCGGGTCAAAACCGTCGTTAATAATGCCTTTTTCTTTGTTTTCTATATTGTCCGAAATGGCGGCGATAATTTTGTTTGCCAAAATTTCAATTTCAAAATCTTCAATAGGCTTTTTTATAAGGTCAAAAAGGGCGTGAAGATTGGTAATTCCGATGGCTAAAGTCCGCAATTGAGGCGGGGTACAGCGCTTTAGGATGATCTTGCCCAAAATCCGCTCAAAATCTGGAATTGTCTTCAAATTTGTTGTGATTTTTTCCAGCCAGCGCCGATCTTGCATGAAAAATTCTATCTTTTTTTGACGCTCTGTCAATATTTTCAGGTCGTTAATCGGATTGTTAATAAAAGTAAACATTGCTCGACCGCCTTGGGCTGTTTTTGTATTATCTAAAAGCCACAGTAAAGACCCAAAATGCTCGTTCTGAAGGGTCTTTGTGATCTCGAGGTTCCGCCTTGTGAACTTATCCAAATACACCTCGTTCTGAGCGATTCTACGCTTTGGGAAGGCTACTTTTTCACGGTTGTTCTGGTTGATTTCGTATTTTTGAGTCAAATTTAGGTAATCCAAGATCATAGAACAAGAAATCAAGTCAATTTGTTTCATCCAATTAAGGCTTTCCAGCGAATGTAGGCCAAAAAATTTCGTGATGTTTTTAGCCGCGTAGGAAGAGTCGATTTCTGGCGCCAAAGTAATAGAATTTTTCCAAGAGTTATAGTCGGGGAAATTTGGAATGAAATTTTGTACGACCAGAATTTCGCTAGGTTGGTTTTTTTCCAGGAAGTTTTTCAGATCTTGGGTGGGCAGGTTTTCTATGAAGAACTCGTTTGTGGAAAGGTCGAAAATGGCCGCAGAAATTTGTAGATTTTGCTCGAAAATGGCGACCAGAAAATTGTTCCGATTTGGGGTCAGAAGCGAGTCGTCCACAAGGGTTCCTGGGGTAATGATTCTTGTCACGGCCCGTTCTATGATCTTATTTTTGGCGTCCGGGGGCGAAATTTGCTCGCAAATGGCGATTTTTTTACCAGCTTTGACAAGTTTTGCCAGGTAATAGTCGCAAGTATGAAACGGGACGCCAGCCATTGGAATTTCCTCGTCTTTTTGCACTCGCCGGGTCAGAGTAATACCAAGGATTTCGGCCGCGATTTTAGCATCTTCAAAGAAAAGTTCGTAAAAATCGCCCAGCCTAAAAAACAGCAAAAAATCCTGGTGCTCTTTTTTTATCTGGTTATACTGGTTCATTATCGGTGTCGACATGTCCTAATTATAAGCATAATTGATCTATTTGTCTTTATCCGATACCATGATTTTATGAGTGTTTATCTTCCGAAAAGTGAATTTAATTTGTATGAAAATGCCAAGGAGATCGAAAAAAAAATCTTGAATTTTTGGGAGCAAATAGGACTGGAGGAAAAACGAGCTCAAAAGCGTTCTAATGCTCAGAAGTTCGTCCTGCACGATGGTCCGCCGTATGCAAATGGCCCGATACACATAGGCCACGCGGAGAACAAGTTTTGGAAAGATGCTTTGAATAAGTTTTGGTGGCAGGCGGGCTATAATACGGTCTATATTATGGGTTGGGATTCTCATGGTTTGCCAATTGAAACCGCCGTTGAAAAGGAATTTAAGGCAAAAGGTATTGACAAATCGTCATTATCCAGGGGCGAATTTTGGGATAGTTGCTATAATTTTTCTCACAATTGGATGGAAGTCCAAAAAGAGCAATTTAAAAATTTAGGCGTTTTTGGCGATTACAAAAATTCTTATGCGACTTTTTTTGAGCCAGAATCGATTGGTATTATGGAGTGTTCCCATGAGTTCGTTAAGGCTGGTTTGATTGAGCGGCGGTATAAGCCAGTTTTGTGGTCGTATGTGGAAAAGACGGCGTTGGCCTATGCGGAGGTCGAGTATAAAGATAAGACTTCCACGAGCGTTTATGTCTATTTTCCGATTTTGGAAACCGATATTCCTCAGCTTTTTGGCGGGTCTTTGGTGGTTTGGACGACTACTCCGTGGACTTTGGGAGCTAATGAAACGGTTGCCTATAATTCTGATTTGAAATATGTCGTTTTTGAGGGTAAACAAGGCGATAGAGTTGGAGTGTTTTGCGTTTCCGAGGTTCTTCTCAAAAATATCGAAAAGGACTATTCAGAGGTCAAAATTTTGACTTTAATCGATGGTTCTGCTTTGGGTAAGACGACGGTTTCTCATCCGTTGAAAGAATTTGCAGTTCCAAAAAGGTTAATAAATTCTGCTCACGTGGACAATGAAAAAGGTACAGGTTTTGTGCACATAGCGCCAGCGCACGGAGAGGAAGACTTTGCTTTAGGCGTGGAAAATGGCCTAAAAATCGAGGATTTGTTGGATGGAAATGGGTGTTTTAAGCCAGAGGTTCCAATTGTAGGAGGAAAAGGGGTTAAGGAAGCGGAAGTGGCTGTTATAGAGGCGTTGGCTGAGCAAGGGTCGCTGTTGAAGATCGAACCGATAGTCCATTCTTATCCGCATTCCTGGCGGTCTAAGGCGCCTTTGATATATCGTCTGACCAAGCAATGGTTCATGAAAATGGGAGATATTAAGGCCGCGGCTTTGAAGGCTTTGGAAGATCCCGAGCTAGGATGGGTTCCAAAAGAGAGCAAAAATAGGCTAGTTTCGATGGTAGAAGGCCGCGAGGATTGGTGTATTTCCAGGCAAAGGATGTGGGGAGTTCCGGTTGGGATTTTCTTCAAGGAAGAGACTGGGCAAATTTTGGATGATCCGGAATTTTTGGTTAAAACCCGGGCGAAATTGGCTGAAATTGGGGTGAAAAATTGGTGGACTTTAGAAGCGGGCGATATTGATCCCAAGTATGGTAACCAGGATTGGAAGCGATTGGACGATATTATTGAAATTTGGTTTGAATCTGGATCGACTTATAATTTTGTCTTGAAAAAGCGCGGGATTTTTCCAAGTGATGTCTATTTGGAGGGGTCGGATCAGCACAGAGGTTGGTTCCAGTCTTCGCTCTTGATTTCGGCATTTTTGAATGGTCGCGCGCCGTGGAAGACGCTTGTAACTCATGGGTACTGTCTGGATGGGGCCAAGCAAAAGATGTCCAAATCGCTGGGGAATGTCATAGATCCGTCGACCTGGAATGTGGATAATTTACGTCTGTTTTTTGCCAGCTCTAACATGTGCCACGATATCAGTATGAACGAGCAGAGTGTTAAAAATGCCGGCGAAATGATGTTCCGATTTAGAAATACGGTTAAATTTTTGCTCGGTATGTTGGCTGTGGAAGGGCCGAAAAAGCGGGTAGATTACGAGGATTTGCCGTTACCAGAGAAGTGGGTTTTGGCTCGTTTGTCAAAGTTTGAGGCGGAATTTTCGCAGGTTTTGAAGACGTCGGTTTTGACCAATTATATCCTGGAATTGTACGATTTTTGCGCTCAAGATCTTTCTGCTTTCTATTTTGATATCCGAAAAGATGCGCTTTATTGCGAGGAAAAGGGGTATTTGAAGCGGCGGGCCGTGGTTACTTGTCTTGAAATAATTCTCGAAAATTTACTGAAATTATTGGCGCCGATTTGTCCGTTTTTTGCCGAAGAAGCTTGGCAAATTTACTTGAAGGAAATTCCTGAAATTCGTGGAAAATGCGCGGAATCTGTACATTTGGAAAACGGAATTTTTTTGCCTGCGGAATTTTCTAACCAGCCAGCTTTTGAAGCTCTGGAACGGCTCCGGTCGGTTCGTAAGCAAATTACGGAAAAAATTGAGGAATTACGTGAGCAGAAAATAGTGACAACCAGTCAAGAGGTTTTGGTGAAAATTACCAAAGAAATGTTCGAAAATGCTCAAACCGGGCTTTCTGAGGGCGAATTTTTGTCTATTTTGAAGGAAGTTGCCATCGTTTCTGCCGTCGAATTTGGGCCAGAATTTGAAATTACAAAATTCCAAGGTCAAAAATGTCCGCGCTGTCGTTTTGTCTATTTGGCATTATCTGATGAGTTTTGTTCAAGATGCGAAAGTTCAATTGCAAAGCTGTAAAATACGGCCATTTTAGCGGGTTTTAGCAACAATTTTTATTTGGTTAATTGTGGTTAAAAAAGGTTAAGGTAGATTAAGAAACGTTAAGATTAGTTAAAAATAAAAAAGATTTTTTGCGAAAATTAAGGAAAAAAATAAGGAAAATTAGCGGAAAATTTTGAGAAAAAACTAAAAAAAAATGGCAAAAAATGGATATTTTGTTTCAAAATTGCTGGCTATTTTGTTTCAGAAATATATAATAAAATATATAATAAAAAACGGGAAAAAATGGAAAAAAAAACGGAAAATTTAGAAAAATTCGACAAAAATTTCGACCAAAAAAAAATGGACCAAAAAAATTTTGACGAAAATTTGCAGGAAATTTTGGAAATTGCGCAAAAGTTAATAAAAATGCCGTCTGTTTCGCCCAATGATGGCGGTACTTTGGATTTTATAGCGAATTTTCTGAGCGATTTGGGATTTAAAATTGAATTTTTCAACAAAAATGGTGTCAAAAATTTGTACGCTACCATCGGGCCAGGGCCGTATTTTTGCTTTGCTGGGCACGTTGATGTCGTTCCACCTGGGGAGGGTTGGAAACATGGAAATCCTTATTCTGGGGCCATAGAAGATGGGTTTTTGTACGGCCGAGGGGTAAACGATATGAAAGGGGCGATTGCATGCATTCTCGTGGCTTTTAAGGGGGTTCTGAGGGTAAATTCTGATCAGTCTTTGGCAATTTTGCTTACAAGCGATGAAGAAGCCGTTGCAGAGTATGGTTTGAAATATGTGGTTCCAATTTTGCGTGAGCGTGGGGAAAATTTTCGGGTTTTTGTTTTGGGCGAGCCTAGTTGTCAAGAAAAAATTGGGGATGTAGTGAAAATTGGACGGCGGGGGAGTATGACAGCGATTGCGACCGTTTTTGGGGTTCAAGGGCACATTGCGTACCCGGAATTTGCGGACAATCCGATTAATAAAATGGTTAAAATTTGCGCGGATTTGGAGAATTTGGATTTTCAGGATTATGACGAAATTTTTGGCTCTACGGCTCTGCAAATCACGAATTTGGATTGTTTTAACCATGCTTCTAATCTCATACCAGCCCATGCGGAGGTGCGTTTTGGGGTCCGTTTTAACAAAAGTCAAAATCAGGAAGCGATTAAAACTAAGGTTGCCAAGATTTTTGACAAGTATGCAAAAAAGTACGAAATTGACTGGACTTTTCACGGAAATGCTTTTGTTTGTACCGACGAAAAAATTCAAAATTGGGTTCGGAATTCTATCACAGAATCGGTCGAAATTGAGCCAAAATTTGACGGAAAAGGGGCCACGAGTGACGGTAGGTTTTTGAGCGCTATTGCTGATTGTATTGAAATTGGTTTTCAGGAAAAAATGGCTCATAAAGTGGACGAATGTGTTGGTTTGGATGATCTTAACAATTTGTATAAAATTTATAAAAATTTAATACTTAAAGTTGCTTTTATAGAGTGATTGTTTTATGATTAGTTGATGCGTTTTTATTGGGTGATAAAAAAAATATTTGGATTTTTATATCAAAGCCGCGAAGCGATTTTGACCGGCTTGAAAAACTTACCTAGGATTGCGCTTTTTGGTCTGACATTTTCGAGCGTGACTGTTTGTGAAAACGACGCTCCTGTCAAAGATTTTGTCTTTTTGGAAAAACAAAGTAGAAAATTTTACTCTTCTGTAACCAGCGAATTGCAGCTTCGTAGAAAGTTAAAAACGGCGGGATTTAACAACGGAGAAATTGGCAAAGTTGTCAAGAATTTATCCGGAGTTTTGGGTCAAGAATGGTTTGACTCGAGCGCGAAAATTGAGGTACTTTTTGCGGATAATGGCGGGAAATTTTTCATTACAAAAGTTAATTTTCGAGGGGTTGGCAAGAACATAAAAATTAACTACGAATCTTCGCTGACCAGTAAAATCGAAAATGCAAAAATCAAGGAAAATTTTTCGATTATGCGCGGGTTTGTGAGTTCGAATTTCGAAAAACTGATTTTAAATAATCGCGAAATTCCGTTCAAATTACGTAAAAATATCATGAAATTTGCCAATGAAGGGCGTTTGAAAAGCCATCGCGGCGACCGGTTTTATTGCTTGTATGATCCGAAAACTTACAACGTGATTGGAGTTTTTCTTGGCCATAATCCCCGGAAAGATCTTGTACTTTTGTTCCACGGAAAGTCTGGTCGGAAGCTTTATAACATGCAAGGTGAGGCGATTCGGGGAGAAAAAATCACCTTCAGAAGGCCGGTTGGAGGGCGAATTTCAGGGCGTTTTGGTTACAGAATTCATCCGATTTTGAAAATTTATCGTTTTCATTGGGGGGTCGATTTTGCAAATCCGTCCGGGACAGCAATCAAAGCTCCTGCGGATGGGGTAGTTCAATTTATTGGCAACAAAGGCGGTTATGGTCGAACTGTAATTTTGAAGCATGATAACGGAATTAACACTTTATATGGCCATTTACGCCGGGCTAAGAAGAATATGCACATTGGAAAGCGTGTGAAAGTGGGAGAGCCGATTGCGGAGGTGGGGATGACTGGATTGGCAAGCGGCCCGCATTTGCACTATGAAATTTGGATCCGTGGGATCAAGGTCGATCCGCTCAAATTCATGCAAGAACGTAAACAACAGCTCAAGGGCGAGGAGTTGAAAATGTTTAAAACTTATGCGCGCCGGATTTTGAGGTATTTTGAATAGTTTTTGTGTGGTTTAAACTTGTTTTGACTGTGTTTTAGATATGGTTTTCGTAGTTTTTGACTTTTTCTTCAAAATTGAATGAATTGCGCTCTATGGGGCTTATAAGCGGTTTTAAACGCATAGCAATTTAGATGGTTTTTTGGTGAAATTTATATTTGTTAATTTTTATCATAAAATTAACCGCTCGAGCGTAACCTGGTAAAAAATGCAAAATATTAATTTTTTGAAAATTTTTTGTGTAGTTGGGATTTTTTTCGATAGTCAAGCTATGAAAAAGGTCAATTTTGGCGGGGTTCAGAAGGTTGATAATCCGAATTTTGCGTACGATTTGGATGAGGTTTTAAGGCCAGCTGATAGGGCTTTTGAGGCTGTGAGTATGCAAGGCGCGCAGTTGGAAAAGGATTTTGCTCCTAATACGGATTTGACTCGCGGTCTGGAGGCTTTAGAGGCGGATGTGGCTAGGATTAGGGTCCAAAGGTTAATGGAATGGGTCGGAAGTCAAGAGTTTCAACCGCAAGATCCTAAAGAGCTAGAATCTCAATCCCAAGAGCTTCAAGAGCAAAAGGTTAATTTTCAAGATCCTCAACTGCAAGGTCTTCAACAGCGGGTACAATCTATAAGTTTGCCAGCGCTAAAGTGTCCGTCGGCCAAGCCTGTATCTGAGTTTGGGGAGGCTTTGCAAGCTCAGTTGAATCCCAATGAAGCAGCTCGCGGAATGGGGCGAAATTCTCAAATTCAAAATTCTCAATCAAGATGTCATTCAAATTTGCCACTTTCTGATGGATTAGACTCTCGTAGAGAGGTGGTAAATGCTGATTTGAACCCGCGTGCCAATCCAATAACACACGCTTCTAATGGGGCTTTTAATCAATTTAAACCGGGTCTTGAAAGTGCAAAAAATTCAGAATTTCAATTACAGCAAAAATTGGAGCAAAATTCAGCCAAAAATGCCGAAAAACAGGATGAAAAAACGGAATTTAGACAAAAGGAAGATTGTCAAGAACGGATTTGTGCCAATGCAAAACGTCATTTTGAAGAGAAATTAGAAGAGAAAAATGGGCAAAAAAATGGTTCAGAAAATGGGATTGCCGCTAAAAGTAAGCTAAAAATTTGTTCTTTTGTACATCTTTTGGAATATTTGTTTTGCTATGTTGAGAAAACGGAGCCGCCGCTTTTGCAATTGCGTTCGAAAATTCGTCAGGTTTTGCGGGAAATTTACGATTATGAAAAATATCACAATTGTGCCTTGCTTTTGGAAACTGAGCATGAAAGTTTGATTTCTGCTGTTTGTCAATATGTCCAAAATTTACTTTGTGGCCAATTTTCTACGCAAAATGAATGTAATTTGATTGAAAATTTAGAGCAAATTCGTCTTTATTTGGGGCGTTCTAAAGAGCGTTTTTTGCCAAAAAGTCACGCTATCACGTTTAAAGCGGCTAGAATTGGGGATTATAGAAAAATGGTACAGTTTTTGGGGCGGGTTTCTTCGTCTGATTTGTTCCGTCTTTTTAACCAAAAATTTACACATCTTGCCGGGCAAATTGATGATTCTCGTTTTTTGACGGCCCAATTTCAGGGGCTTTCTGCGGAATCGGCTAAGGATGGAGGGGAATCTTTGCAGGTAAAAATTTTGGATGAAGATGAAGTGGCTTGTGACAGCGTGTCAAAAATTCACACGTTCAATATAGTTGTAGATTTGAAAAATTTTGTTGGAAAATTGATCGAGTTGATTAAGTGGTTAGTGGCTGAAAATGGGGTTTTAGGCGAAGAAATACGGTGTGAAAATGTCGATACAAATCAGAGTTCTCAATTGAAAAATTTGAAATTATATATAGATCTTTGCGATTTTGATGATATTATTGAAGAAATTTTTCAGCTCGAAAACGCGATACAAAATTGTTTTTTGCGATTGAAAAAAATTGTACAAAATAGCCGTAGGATTAACGAAAATATGATTTTAAGTTCGAATTTTCAGCGTAAAATTCTTGTCAGTACAATGGAAATTACGAAAAATCGGGTTCCTTTTTCAAGTTGTGAAATTGAGCGAGAATTTCAAAGTAGATTAGAAAAATTGAACGATTTTTTGGATTTGATAGAATCGCGTTTACCTCACTAAAATTGGCTAAAATAGAGGGTTTTGAGTTGTAATAAAAATGGAAAAAATTACTACAAAAATGATCAAAAATCACTCAAAATTAATGGAAAAATTCAAATGTTTTTGACAAAAGAATAAAATTCGCCTTAAAATTGTGAAAATTTTTACTTGCAAATTTGTTAGAACTGTGAGAAAATGGAAAAAGATGGCGCCCTTAGCTCAGCGGAAGAGCGACGGCCTTCTAAGCCGCAGGTCGCAGGTTCGAATCCTGCAGGGCGCGCCACTAAAAATCTTAGAATTTTTTACCTTTTGTAGTTTTTGCTTAGAATGAAATCTGCAGCTTTGTCCTTGGCAAATTGAGGCATGGCTTCAGCGGCATTTTGACAAGTTTTATAGAAAAAATCATCCGATTCGTAAAGTTTTATGATATATTTTGCCAATTTTTTTGGGTCGTAACCAAATTCCGCTCCTTTGAAATCCGAGTAATTTTTCGCATTTTTATATTGGTGATTTTCTATAGATTGATCCCAAGGCACCAAATACACCGGGCGGGCTACGGAAGAGATTTCCGCAATACTAGTGGCCCCCGCGCGCGCGATGATCAAGTGCGATTTTGCAAAAAGTTGGGCGGTATCGAAAAATTCCTGGCTAGCGACGCTTTTTACCCCAAATTTCTTTACAAATTCTATGGAATCTTTGGTCTGGATTTGAAAATTCAAATGTTTTCGTACATTTTCTGGGATCAATTCCAAAGTTTCCGCCAGTAAATTCTTCCAATAATCACTTCCAAGACTTCCCCCAATGATGGCAATGTTCATATCTCCAGACTTTTTTATGAAGCTAAACTCGAATTTATCTCGGACAGGAATTCCAAAACAGAACGCTTTTTGGCGGTGTTTCAGGTCTGTCTGGGCAAAAGCATAGAAGATTTTATGAGCAAATGGAATTAGCAACCGATTTAACCTGGTAACATGGGAATCTAGCTGATAAACTGTCCGCTCTTTTCGCAAAAGAATAGCAGCCAAGAACGGAAAAAGGCTTGTATACCCGCCAAAAGTCACGATTGAATCGACTTTTCGTATTGCAAAAAAACTTTTAAAAAACAAAATCGGCGATTTTAGAAAATACAAAAATCCAAGGTTCGAAATTGGCAAAACCGTTATTTTATTGAACTCGTTTTTGACAAATTTTTGCCCGCGCGTATCTGTAATTAGGTGAACCGATTGTCCTTTTTTCTTCAATTCTAGAGCTAAAGCGCAAGCAGGGAACATGTGTCCTCCCGTCCCTCCCGCGCAGAAAATTATTGCATTTTTCATTTGCTTTAGACTATCACAAGGAAGCTAGTATGAAAATACCAAAAATTTGGCCAAATTATTAAAATTTTTTGAGTTTTTTTTTGAAAAAATCTAGAAAAAGTCTAGCAAAAAAATCTTGAAAAACCGTTAAAAAATCGTTAAAATCGAATGTAAAATTTCATAGAAAATTCAAAGTAAAAATCTTGCGGAAAATGGCGGAAAATTTTAGAATGGACTCATGAAAATAAGAAGGTCGGAGTATTTTATTCCATTCAAAAAGGACGTTAAAGTTAGCGATATTGCAGGGTTTGACGATGATAGTTCTGGAAATGCTCTCGTTAGAATGCTCAAAGGTGGTTTTGTCCATCAGCAGGCTTCTGGGATTTTTACTTGGTTGGCCCCGGGTTTGCGTATGTTGGAAAAGTTAATGAAAATCATAGAGCAAGAGCACGAAAAGGTTAACGCGATTAAGATTTTGATGCCTACCCTTCAGCAGGCCCAGTTTTGGAAGAAGAGCAATCGGTATCAAGAGTACGGTTCGGAAATGCTGAAGATTTTTGACCGTCACGAGCGGGAGTTTGTCTATGGGCCGAGCGCGGAGGAAATGTTTACGGAAATTTTGACTCAATGGCCAATTAACAAGAGCTCTTTTCCGATGATTTTGTATAATATGCAATGGAAGTTTCGCGACGAAATTAGGCCGAGATTTGGGATTGTACGTTCTCGAGAGTTCCTGATGAAAGATGCTTATTCGTTCCACAAAACCAAGGATTGTATGATGGAAACTTATGAAAAAATGTTCAAAGTTTACTCGGCAATTTTTGCGCGGTTGGGTCTGAATGTTTGTACTTTTTCTTCTGATGTTGGTATTATGGGCGGCCATTTAAGCCATGAATTTTTGGTAAAATCCAATTTTGGCGAGACTTTGATCAAGTATGAAAAGTGGCCAGATCAGCCGATCCGTTGGGAAGAGCGGGATAATGCGGTTTTGGACGAATCTGAGGCGGAAAATGGCGAAGGAAATCGGTCTGAAAATCGTGAAAAGTACGCGGAATTGGGGCATATTTACGCCCTTGGGAACAAATATACGAAAGTTTTCAACTTGAATAATCCGGAAACTGGTCAGCCGCTCGAGATGGGGTGTTATGGTATTGGAGTTTCTCGTTTGATTGGGATTTTTTTCGAGAATAATACAGAAAATTTGGGGATTTTGGCTCCGTTCAAATATACCATTATTACTATGCAAAATGACCAAAAATGTTATGATTTTGCGCAGAAAATTGTCGATTTTGTGGACGAGGTGGTCTGGGATGATCGGGATGTTTCTGTCGGAGTTAAGCTCGCGGAGGCTGATCTGCTTGGTTCTCCCGTACAGATTCACATAGGTTTGCGCGAATTGGAAAATGGCCAGGTTATTATCAAGGAAAATGGCCAAAAAATCACTGTTGGAATTGATGAAATTTTCTCAAAATTGTGCCGAGGTTGTTAAAAATTTGCCCGATATTTTAACGGATTTTTAACTAATTTTACAATTTTACCAGAGTCAAAGGCGTTTCTAGCCAAAATTAACAAAGTTATTAACGAAAATCATTAATGAAATCGCCAAAAAATTTACAAAATATTGAATTTGCTAAAAATTTTAATACAAAAATCAAAATTTCAAACTGTTGGCGCCGCCGTTGGTTGTTGGTTTTTTTCCTCTTTGTCACGATAAACTATCCGTCCTCGCCTCAAATCGTACGGAGTCATACAAACAGTCACCCGATCTCCAGGGGTAATTCTGATTCTAAATTTACGAATATTCCCAGAAAGATTTGCCGTAATTTTGCTTTCTGTGTTATTTATGTTAACTTGTACTATAAACTGCTCGTTTGGTTTGGCTTCTAAAACCGTTCCCTTAACTTCAAAAGTCTCTTCTTTTGCCATCTAACCAAATATTATACGTAATTTTCATAGAAAAATCAAGAGTTTTTTTTGTTTGGTTGTATAAATTTGAAGAGTTTTTGTTAAAAATGTTTTATTGTTTTGTGTTTATAAGTCAATATTTTAATAATTATTAAATTTTGGTATAATAGTGACATGTTGGAAAGAAAAATTGTTTTTACAGTGATTGTTTTGGCTAATTTGAATGTTTGTGCTGGTAAGTTGACTGTTTGTGAAGGTAAAATTCCTGATGCATTTTGTGATATTGAAATTAGTTTAGAAAATCCTTGTAAAAATTCTTTAAGTTTTAGAGGTTGTAAAGGGGAAATTGGTTCTTCGGCGCACTTTGGCGAAGTTGATGAAGTTAGTGAAGAAATTGGAGGAATTTTTCGCAAATATAATGAATCATATTTTTTTGACAGGCAGTACGAATTAGATTGCGACCATAATTTTAAAGCTTGTACTCCAGACGAGACGAATCCGCCAAAACAAGCTGCTTTTATTTCAAAACAAACTTTTACTCCAGAAGAAATAAGTAAAAATTCTGAAGTTCCTTCGAACGAAGCTGTGCTAGAAAATCAACCTACTTTTAATACTTGTCCGTTGCCGATTGGTGAAAGTGATGAAAAATCTTTTTGTACTCCTGTAAATCAAGTAAACCAAATGATAAGAACGTTATTGCAAGCGCCGCCTCTTGAGCGAAAATCTAAGCGTAGGAATGTTGAAAATAGAGAAGTTTGTCCGTTGCCTGATTTAGATTTTGAAGAGGATTTAGAAGCTAAGTGTGGAAATTATAGTGGTGTTGAAAATAGAGAGGATTGTCCGTTGCCAGAGTTGGGTCTTGAAGAAAGGTTAGAAAGTAATTCTTTATGTTTTGAAGATAAGAAAGTTAATGAAAAATTACGTAAATTACTTATGGGTAATAATACAGTTGATTTTTCTAATAATGGAAAATGTAAAATTTTGGTAGAGAAAATTTTTAAATTTGGTAAGGAAATTTTGTGCTATATTTTTTTTCAAAACTAATCAACCCAAAACTAAAATTATTAGCAATTTAGAATGATTTGCAAAACTTTAAAAATTCGTAAAAAAATGGTGAAAAAAAAGTAATTGCATAAAAAAATTTTTTTTGGTATTCTAGTGGAGTGGGTGCTTAGCTCAGTTGGTAGAGCATCTGGCTTTTAACCAGAGGGTCGCAGGTTCGATCCCTGCAGCACCTACCATTTTCTTGTATTATTTCGAAAATTTACCTAAAAAATTTCATCGGATTAGAAAAAAATTTCAGAATTTTCTGTGCTAAATTTGGGTGAAAGATTTGTACAGCTTTTCCCATAGGAAAGTTTGGATCTTTAGGAACGTTTATGGTTTCATGTTCGAAAAAAATTTTCATCAAATTAAATTGAAAATTCAACATTGCCAGCATAACCGAAACAATAGCAAAAATTTTCAACATAAATTTAAAATTTTCCGTAAAATTCTCGAATTGGGCAGTTTTCAAAGGATTTTTTGGCTGATTTTTTTTTGTATCGGTTTCGATTTTGGGGAGAGTTTCAAGGATTTCTCTAGGTTTCAGGCTCGATTTGGATGGTTTGGGCTGAAATTGTACTATCGGAGGAAGTGAAAAATATGCCTCATTTCCGTGACCAATCGAATTTTGATTGTTTGTCAAAAATAAATTACCCGCTAAATTGCCATCTTTCGGCGCAAAGCTAGAAATACAAAAAATTACAAGTATTTTCTTCATGGGCGATATTAAATCAATTATTCAAAAATTGGTCAAGTTTTTATTGAAAAAATCATAAAGTTCTGGCGGAAAGTTCAATGAAATATAAATTAATAATTTTCCAAAGGAAACAAGTCGTATCTCCCACGATTTTGTTGAATATTTTTATTCCGCCGCAAATTGGGTACGCTTTTAAAATCGGCCAAAATAGCGGACTTTAGCGTCCAATTAATAGGTGTGCGAAAATCTACGTTTTCCACGAGATCTTCCTGGGAATTGAATCATTAATTTATGAAAAAATTGTTAACAATCTTGAGTGAGTTTTAATAATTATTAATTTTACCTAGATTTTTGCGGAATTTTGATAATTTTTATTGAGTTTTTTTGGTTGAATTTTGAGCTTGATTTTGAAAATACTATTTGATAGCATGTCTACAGCGGGTGATTAGCTCAGCGGTAGAGCGCTTCGTTTACACCGAAGATGTCGGAGGTTCGATCCCTTCATCACCCACGTTCAAAAGTTTTCCGGAAATTCATTTTTTAGCCTAATTTTCAGTGGTTTTGTTGTGTTTTGTTCTCGTTTTTGGACAAAAAAAATGGGTAAAAAAAAGGTATTGCAAAAAGATATAATCCTGGTTACAATGATACTTTTCAAATCTTCGAAAATTTGCTATTCTATCTTACATTAGGTGTGTTTTTAATGAGTGATTTTTTAACTAGAAGATCTTTTGGAAAGACCAACAGCAATGTTGCGACCTCAAATTTAATCGGTATTCAAAAAAGTTCGTATCAAAATTTTTTACAAGCGGAAATTCCTCCGGCTAAACGGAAAGTGGAAGGTTTACAAGCTATCTTCAAAGAAGTTTTAAATTTAAATGATCCAAATGCTAGGAATCATGTAGAATTTTTAAGCTATTCTGTGGATGCTCCTGAGCATTCTGAGGAAGAGTGTGTTCGTAAAGATTTGACCTATTCTTCTGCCGTTCGGGTAAAGTTGCGGGTAATTCGGTACGAAGGTAAAAGCGTTGATAAAATTGTCAAAGAAATCAAAGAACAGGATGTGTTTTTCGCTGATGTTCCTTTGATGACGGACAACGGGGCTTTCATAATTAACGGTTCCTATCGCGTCATTGTTTCTCAGCTACATAAGTCTGCGGGTGTCTTTTTCGACGTGGAAAGTTTCAAAAACCAGGGGTTGAAGAAGATTTACTCTGCGCACGTTGTCCCTTATCGTGGAGCTTGGCTTGATTTTGAAATTGACCAGAAGAACCTTTGTTGGGTAAGAATCGATAAAAAACGCAAAATGCTTTTGACAACTTTTTTGATGTTGTTGAATTTGGAAAAATGTAATGAAGTTTTTTCTCAGCATGAAATTTTGCGGTCTTTTTACGATGTTGTGAAATACAAAAACACAAAAAATGGTTGGGAATTTGATTTTGTACGCCATATGTGGGCCGGAATTCGCGCTGTTTTCGATATTTATGACGTTCAGGGGAATTTGGTAGTCAAAAGTGGTTCGAAAATTACTTCCAGAAAACTCCAAGAAATGGAAAATCTGAAAAAATTGTATCTGAAAAAAGACGCGCTTTTGGAATTTTATGTAGCCAATGAGATTAAGGTCGACGATCAGGTTGTCTTGGGTCTTGGGGCGGAAATTACTGAAGAATCCTTGCCAATTTTAGAAGGTTTGGATGAGATTGAGTGCTTGGATATAGATAACGTCCGTGTAGGTAGCTATTTGCGCGATACTTTGGTCAGCGATAAGAACTCGACTCTTGAAGATGCTTTGAATGTTTTCTATAAGATTATGCGACCAGGTGAGGTAGCTTCGTTTGAAGGGGCAATTTCGCTTTTCCGTTCGATGTTCTTTGATTTTGATCGCTATGATTTGTCTATTGTCGGGCGTATTAAGATGAATACCCGTTTGCAGAAGTGGTATCCTGAAGGTTATTCTAGCGATTCGCGGACCCTTCAGCGGGAAGATTTTTTGGCTTTGATAAAAGGTTTACTAGCTGTCAAAGATCAACGCGAACATGTGGACGATATTGACCACCTTGGGTTCCGTCGTGTCCGTAGCGTTGGTGAGTTAGTCGCAAACCAGTGCAGAATGGCCATGTTTAAGGTCGCTAAGTCATTGAAAGAGCGTCTGAACATGATAGAGTCTGAGGAAGATGTAGATTTGCACGATTTGGTCAATTCTAAGATGCTTGGTGCGGCTATACGTGAGTTCTTCGGGACTTCTCAGCTTTCTCAAATCATAGACAACATCAATGCTTTGGCCGAAGTTAGCCATAAGCGCAGGGTTACAGCCATGGGGCCGGGCGGTTTGGATAGTTCTAGAACTACTTTTGAAGCTCGTGACGTCCACTCGACCCACTATGGCAGGATTTGCGCCGTCGAGACTCCGGAAGGTCAGAACATCGGTCTTATTAACTATTTGGCAATGCATGCTCGTATTGATGAATATGGCTTTATACAGACCCCTTATAGAAAGGTCGTAAACGGTCAAATTAAAGACGAAGTTGTGTATTTGAACGCGCAAGAGGAAGAAGGGCATGCCATAGCATCCTGCGCGGTTAAAATCGATAAGAAAGGCAATATTTTGGACGAGGTGGTCTCTTGTCGTAAAAACGGGGACTATTTCATTTTGCCAGTTTCGGAAGTTGAGTATATAGACGTTGCTTCTGGGCAGATTTTGTCTGTGGCGGCTTCTTTGATTCCGTTTATTGAAAATGACGATCCTGGCCGAGCTCTGATGGGATCAAACATGCAACGGCAGGCTCTACCAGTTAAGGTTCCGGAAGCGCCGTTTGTAGGTACTGGGGTAGAAAAGCAGATTGGTATAGATTCCATGACCGTTGTTTTGGCCCACCATGCGGGTAAAGTCATACAATTAGACAGTTCCAAAATCGTAATTCAGCGCTCGGACGAGGCGGACAAGATCGATACTTACAAATTGAAGAAGTTTCAGCGTTCGAATGCCTATTCTTGTATAAACCAGAGGCCGATTGTGACTTGTGGGGATTTTGTCAAAGAAGGACAGATAATTGCCGATGGGTCAACAACGGATAAAGGTGAAATTTCGCTTGGTAAGAACCTTCGGATCGCGTTCATGGCCTATAAAGGGTATACTTTTGAAGACGCTATTGTCGTTTCTAGCCGGCTTTTGAACGATACTTTGACTTCGGTTCGAGTTGAAGAGTTGGATATTTCTGTCAAAGAAGGTGAAGATTTGACAAGAGCAATTCCGAGTGTTTCTGACGAATTTTTGCGTAGTTTGGACGAAACTGGGATTGTATATTTAGGCGCGAAGGTCAAGGCTGGGGATATTTTGGTCGGACGTGTTTCTCCGAAAGCGGAAAGTCCATCCTCGCCAGAAGAGCGGCTTTTGAAGGCCATGTTTGGTGAAAAAGCTGATAATGTCATAGATGCTTCCTTAAGAGTGCCGCCTGGGTGTAATGGAACGGTTGTTGATGTACAAGTCTTCTCGCGTAAAGGTTTGGAAAAGGATGAAAGAACCTTGCTGATCGAGCGTATAGAGATGAAAAAGATGGCCAAAGCGCGCGACTTGGAAATCGAAAACATGGTGGCGAATTACAAACGGGTTTTGTTGGATATTTTGTCCGGAGAGAAAGTTGGCGAAGAAAACGATATTTTCCCATCTGGAATTGAGCTTAACAAAGAACTTTTGGCAGAAGTTGGAATTGACGATTTGTTTTCTGTCAATTTAGAAAATTCTGAAAAAATGAAGGAAATTGTACGGATCAAAAGTGAGCTAAAACTGGCTAAAAAGCACATTATTGAGAAGTTTGAGAAGTCTGTAAAGGCTATGCAAGCTGGGGACGATCTTCCTCCTGGAGTCATGAAACATATTAAGATTTTCATAGCTATGAACCGGGTCATTGAGCCTGGGGACAAAGTTGCAGGACGTCACGGTAATAAGGGTGTTATTTCCAGGGTTTTGCCAGTTGAGGATATGCCATTCGATGATGACGGACAGCCAGTGGATATGATTCTGAACCCGCTTGGTATTGCAGCTCGTATGAACATAGGACAGATTTTGGAGACTCACTTAGGTTGGGTAGCCGCCGAGATTGGTAAGCAGGTTTCTAAGCTCCTTGGCGAGATTTATAACAATACCAAAAACATGGAAAATCTACGCTTAATGATGGCGAAAGTCTTCCCAGATAATGAGCAAATTGCCAAGATGGACGAAGATCAACTCATTGATGTAGCTTTGGAAGTTTCTAAGGGAATGAAGTTTGCTGTACCGTCCTTTGATGCGGCCAGAATTGAGGATATTTCTAGGTTGTTACGTGAATGGGGTCTTGATGAGACTGGTAAGATTCGCCTACGTGACGGGGCTAGCGGAGAGTATTTCCAACAGCCGATCACGATTGGGTATATGTATATTGCCAAACTGAACCACATGGTTTCTGATAAGATACACGCCCGTTCGACAGGTGCTTATAGTTTGGTAACTCAGCAGCCGCCAGGTGGTAGGGCCAAGATGGGTGGACAAAGAAAAGGTGAGATGGAAATTTGGGCCTTGGAAGCTTACGGAGCCGCTTATATTACCCGTGAATCCATGACGATTAAGTCAGACGATCACGCCGGTCGAGTAGCAGCCTATGAAGCGATCACCCAAGGTTATGAAGTCACCAATGAGAACTACTATACCCCAGAAGCGTTCAAGATCTTACAAAGTGAAATGAAGTGTATTGGGATTAATTTGGAAGGTTTGGCTAAGAATATTGGCGAAAATGGCCAAAAGGAATGGTTGCCAGCTTATAGTAATGGAAAGTTTGATGCTTTGCGGATTTCGCTTTTGAGTCCTGATCAGATCAAGAAGGCGTCTTTTGGAGAGATTCAGCGGGCGGAAACTATTAACTATCGTACCCAAAAGGCCGAGATTGGCGGGCTGCATTGTCCGGCGATTTTTGGTCCGGAAAAGGACTATCGTTGTTCGTGCGGTCGTTATAGTAAGATGAAATATCGTGGAATTGTCTGCGAAAAATGCGGAGTTGAGGTCACTTTGGCTCGGGTACGTCGCGAAAGGATGGGGCATATAGAGCTTGCCACGCCGGTAGCTCACATTTGGTTTGCCAAGATTTTGCCAAGTAGGATCGGAATGATGCTGGGAATTTCGTCCAAAGATTTGGATAAAGTTCTGCGTTTTGAGCGCTATATCGTGGCAAAACCGGGAATTACGCCTATGGAAAAATGCCAACTTTTGACGACAGAAGAGTTCTACGCGGCCAAGAAGGAATACGGAGCAGATGCCTTCGTAGCCATGATGGGAGCTGAGGGTATTGAAGCGGTTTTGAAGACGATCAATTTGGAAGAAGAACGGGTAAAATTATCCGCGGAACTAGAGCAAAAACCTCAGGATTTACGCCGGAAAAAATTAATCAAAAAGTTAAAATTGGTTGAAGGATTTATACAAACAAAATCGCGTCCAGAATGGATGATTTTACGTATTTTGCCAGTTATGCCTGCGGATTTGAGGCCTTTGGTAGCCTTGGATGCTGGCAGATTTGCGACTTCGGATGTTAACGAACTTTATCGTAAGGTTTTGAACAGAAACAACCGTTTGAAAGAACTTTCGGACAATTTCTTCCCCGATATTGTCATCAGAAACGAGAAAAGAATGCTCCAGAACAGCGTTGATGCGCTCATAGATAACAGCCGTCTGGACAAGCCTTTTGTAGGCTCTAGCGGGCGTCCTTTGCAGTCTATTGGCGATACTTTGAAGGGTAAGCAAGGGCGTTTCCGTCAGAACCTTCTTGGAAAACGTGTGGATTATTCCGGCCGTTCGGTTATCGTTGTGGGGCCGAATTTACGCCTACATCAGTGCGGTTTGCCAAAGAAGATGGCTCTGGAATTGTTCAAGCCGTTTGTCTATGCTCGTCTGGAGCAATATGGTTACGCAACGACCCTACGTTCGGCAAAAAGGATAGTAGAAGAGCAGCGGCCAGAGGTTTGGGAGATTTTGCGCGAGGTTGTTTACCAGCATCCGATCTTGCTCAACCGTCCGCCAACGTTGCACCGTCTTGGAATACAGGCTTTTGAGTGCGTTTTGATCGATTCGAATGCTATTCAGCTACATCCGCTTGTCTGCGCGGCCTTTAACGCGGACTTTGACGGAGACCAGATGTCTGTACACGTGCCTCTTTCCGTGGAAGCTCAGATTGAAGCCAGGGTGTTGATGATGCCTACGAACAACATGATCAGCCCTGCTAACGGTAAGCCAGTGGTAACTCCGAAGAAAGATATGGTTTTAGGTCTTTATTACTTAACCCACATGCGTAAGGGCTTGAAGGGCGAGGGGATGACTTTGAATCAGCATGAAATTGACAAAGCTTTGTTCGAAGAAGTAATAGATTTGAATGCAGAAGTTAATATTTTGGTAAATTGCCCAGTAGATGGCGAGCATATAGTTAAGACCACGCCTGGTAGGGTAGTTTTGTTTAACCATTTTCCAAAATCACACAAAGTTCCGTTTAAAATGATTAACAAATTGATCGCCGGAAAAGATACTGTCGATATTTTCAGTGCAATTTATCAGACTTCGGAGATGAAAGATTGCGTAGCATTTGCGGATACTTTCATGCAATTAGGTTTCAAATTTGCAACAATTTCCGGTATTTCTTGCAGTTATAGCGATATCATCATACCAGACACCAAGCGGGGAATTATTGACAATACGTGGAAATCTATTAACGAATATAAGCGCCAATATAACGAAGGTTTGATTACCGAAGGTGAGCGGCGGAACCAAGTTACAGATGCTTGGTACCAATGCGACGAAAAGCTCGGTAAAGACATGGAAAAGGAGCTTTCTGCCCAAATTCCTGGTAAGCCGATGAACTCGTTGTATATGATGTACCACTCTGGGGCTCGTGGTTCGACGACTCAGATGCGGCAGATTATGTCTATTCGTGGGTTCATTGCTAAGACCGACGGTGAGCTTTTAGAGAACGCTGTGGACAAGAACTACGCAGAAGGTTTGGACTCTCATAGTTACTATTTGGCAACTCACGGTACTCGTAAAGGTTTCTCGGATATGGCTTTGAAGACCGCGGATGCTGGGTATTTTACTAGGAAATTGGTCGATGTTGCGCAGGATTGTATTGTTACTTCTCACGATTGCCAGCATAGCTCGGATATTTCTGCTGAGAATTTACGCGGAGTTTTGCAAGGTTTTGGAGCTAGGTACATCACCTTTGACGCAGCGATTGCAAACGGGATTTTCGATTTCTCTTTGGCTTTAGGTAGAGTCTTGGCCCAGGACGTTATTAACCCCGAAAATGGCCAAATTTTATTGACAGAAGGGACTATGTTAACTCAAACAAATGTCCAGACTTTAGCGGATTGCTCGATTTTAAGTATTAAGATCAGGTCGCCGATCACTTGTGGTAATGAGTTTGGGATTTGTGCCAAGTGTTATGGTATGGACTTGTCTAAGTCGAAGTTGGTAAGTATTGGAGAGCCTGTTGGAGTTGTAGCTGCTCAGTCTATTGGTGAGCCTGGTGCGCAGTTGACTATGAGAACTTTCCACTCAGGTGGAGGAGCTAAGCATACAGCCGTGGATGTCTCTATCAAGGCCGTTTGCGATGGTATTGTGAACTTTAGAAACGCCAAGTTTGCGACCCGAGAAGATGGTACAGTGATTATGCTTAGCCGTTATAGCGAGTGTAAGATCATAGACGAGTTTGGCCGCGAGCGGGTGCATCAACGTATCCCTTATGGGGCAAAAATTATGGTCAAGGAAGGGCAGAAAGTGGCCAGAGATGCCCTTATTTGCGAATGGGATCCTTATACCATCCCTCGCCTAGCCCATGTGGATTCTACGGTCCATTATTCCGATCTTATTGATGGTATTTCGCTCCGGCAGATCATAGATGAATCGACTGGAACAGCTTCTAGAATTGTCAGTGACTGGAAGAAGGGTGGTAAGAAGAGTACTCTAGTTCCAGCCATAATTTTCCGCGATGAAAAAGGCGAGACTATTCTCAGTGATGATGGAATGCCGATGATCTACCGTCTGGATGTGGACGATGTGATTATGGTCAATGATGGCGATAAGGTTAAACTTGGGGATATTGTTGTCAAGAAGCAGAAGAAGATTGCGGTTTCTGGCGATATTACCAGCGGTTTGCCGCGTCTTGTTGAGTTGTTTGAAGCTCGTTTGCCGAAGGTACAGGCCGTTATTAGCGAGGTTGATGGAATTGTTGCCAGTGGTAAAGATTACCGTTTCAAGCGTTGTATAGTTGTTATGCCAGACGATGGAACTCACCCTCGGGAGTATATGATTTCGAAAGATTTGAACATTTTGGTCCAACCGGGCGATCCGATTAGAAAAGGAGATCCTATTTGCGATGGTGACGTTTCTTCTCATGATATATTGAAGGTTTTGGGCACGGAGGCCGTTGTTTTGCACCTTCTCAAGAGCGTCCAAGGGATCTTTAACGTCCAAGGTATCGTCGTGGACAACAAGCACGTGGAATGTATTGTCCGCTATATGATGAGGAAAATTGAGATTAGTTTCGAAGGTGATAGCGAGTACGTTCTTGGCGAGCAGATGGAATATGTGGATTTTGTCAAGACTGTCAAAGATTGTTTGGACAAGAAATTGGTCCCTCCGAAGGCTATTCCTGTGCTTTTGGGGATTACTCGGGCGGCTTCCATGGATTCCTCGTTTATAAAAGCGGCGTCTTTCCAGGAAGCTCATAAGGTCTTTGTACAAGCCTCTTTGAGTGGTCAAATAGATGAATTGCGAGGCATGAAGCAGCGTTTGATTACTGGTCAACTTATACCAGCAGGGACAGGGTTTGTGACAGCAGAATGGGAGCGTCAGTTTTATCAAGATCATCCAATCAAGCAGTTCATAGCCCAGGCCGAGGATTCGTACGAAATGCCAGAACGAGTTTCGGAAGTGGATTTTGACAAGCTTTCTGAAGAGCCAAATTCGAAAACTGCCGATTTTGTAGAAGAAATTACAGATTCTGAACCAAATTCGACAGAAAATTGAAAATTTTACAGGATTTTTAAAAAACCAACCTAAAAAATCTAAAAAAAAACTAAAATCTATTAACAAACTGTTAATCAGTTATTAACCAATTTTTAACACTAACAAATCGCCCGATGTTTGCCACGCAGTCAACAAAACAATCTAAAAAAATTTTCATTCTAGCAAAAAAAAAAGTGGAATTAAAGATTGTGAAAGTTTAAAAAAGTGTTACAATAATTTTATGAAAAAATTTACTTTTAAATTGTTAGCATTATTGGCATTTGTAAGCGCAGCTGCTCCTACTAAGATAGATCTATCGAAGGAGGCTTTAGGTCAAGCAGAGCCATCTCATTCAAGTTTGCCGGGTACTGAGGAAGTGCCACAAGTTTCAGATTCGCAAGTTGTCATTACCTTGCCATGTGTAGCGCCAGTTTTGCCATTGTTATTGACTGATGCGCCAGCTCAATCTGGGTTAGAACCTGCTGTTGAGTCTGGTTCTGATTCATCGCAAGAGGATGTTACTGCCGCACTTCAGAGAGCTGAAGAACCTAAATCAGCTGAAGAACAAAAAGCACTCTCCGATTTTAAAGTATTGAAGAAAGATTTTGGGATAGAAACTCAGAAGCTTATTGATCAATTAGATACTTTAAGGAATCTTAATGGTCAATTAGAATTAAAAAAGGTTAAGGAAGATAAACGATCAGAATTAGAAAGATTATTAATTGCACTTAAACAGGTCAACGAGTGTTTAAAATCATGTAACAATGAAATATTGTCGGTATTTGTAGAAGCACAGGCTCCTATCACCAAGAAGGAAGCTTGTGATATGTATTCCAAGGCTTGTGAGGATTTGAAGGTTGCTATTAGTTTACTGCCTGAAGATGAAAAAGTTACAAAATCAACTCGTGACAAAGTTACACGATTAAGTCAAGAACGTGACGGGATGTTTCAATTTACGTACTTTCTTCAACATCCAGAGTTGGACAAATCACATGATGATCTTGTTCTTGGTAAAAGTTTGAGGGATTTTTTTGTAAGTTTTAGAGATAATGTTGCTCGTTTTTCTGAATATGTAAAAAATGGCCAAATTGACAACGATAATGTTAATTATAATGTTAATTTGAGTTAACCAAAAGCACTTACAATTAACCAAAAATTAATGAATTTGATGGTTTTGGCGGCTTATAAAGATATAAAATTCGAATTTTTTACCATGAAATTTGGGCAAAAAAGTTAAAATAATTATTTTCGTGGAAACTAGCTCGTTTTTGGGTAAGATTTTTTGGCCGTACAAGTTAGCAAATTTGAGAAAAATTGGAATAATTTTCAGGAATTTATTTTTTTTGTTAACATCGTCAGCGCGCGGCCATTATTAGTCAGAAGAAATCGCGAAATTGCTGGGAAAAAGCGCTTGTCAAAGTGGTACAATTGGCTTAGTTTGAAAATAGTTTCAGATTTTGTGGAAAAAAGGCAAAAAGTATCGTTTTTATTGCCAAATAATACAATTTACTAACCTATTACCGAGGATGATTGGTCGCGTTTGAGAACATACATTTGACAATGCAAAATGGACCTTGTAGAATTGATATTGAAATAGAAATCATGACAAAATTTTAGTAGATTTCTGAAAATTCGCCCAATTTTGGCTAATATTTTTGCACATAAAAATGACAGAAGGGGTTGTAATTGTTTAAAAAAGTGTTATAATAATATTATGAAAAAAATTAGTTTTAAATTATTAATGTTATTAGTATGTGCTAGTGCAGCGGCTCCTGGGGGGGCATCGAAGGCTCCTACAGGTGAAGCAATGTCATCAGATTCAGATTCAGATTCAAGCTTGCAACGTGTAAAGCCAGATGTAGCGCCAGCTTTGCCAGTTGCTAAGCGATTGCCAGCGCTAGATGCGTCAGTTCCAGGGGATAGTAAAGTTATCATTACATTGCCTGAGCGTGCGCCAGCAGCTGTATCTCATTCTGTTGTTCCAGCGCAAGAACCTACTAGAGCAGTACTTGTAGAAGCAGAAGAGTCAAGAGAAGTTTCATCTTTTGACAGATTGAGGGAACGTTTTAAGACAGATTGTCAGAATCTTGATAGAGCATTAGCTGCTTTACAAAATAGGAGAGCAAGTGAAGAATTAGAATTAAAAAAATTGAGTTCTACTTTAACAGAGATCAATGGGCAGTTAGCATCAACGAACAATGCAATAGTGGAAGTTGAAGATACTTTTGGTTTTGTTGGGTCTAAAGAAGAGCAAGAGTTACTACTCAAAAAATTGGAATCATTGAAAGAAACATTTGCATTACAAAAGCAAGAAAAAGATACAATTCTTCGAAACTATATTGATAATAGAAGAGCATTTGTTGTAATGACTTCTGAAGTTGAAAGAAAACAACAAGAGACTAAAGATAAAAAACAACAACTTGTAGGGGATTTTCTTGCAAGATTTAAAGAAATTTTGAAAGCTGAAGTTCAAGGCCAATTTCAACCAAAATTTATAGAATGTCGTAATGAAGCAATGAATGATGCTGGAATTAAAATTCAAGGAGAAATATTTCAAGAAATTGTTCATTCGGATTTGACATCTATTTCGTCTGCAGTAGAGCTACAATTTCAAAGAGATTTGGTACAAGATTTTAAAGGCGTAGATAACATTGCTTTAGAACATTTCGTACTTAACGCATTACGGCGCTGTCAAGAAGCATTTGATCTCGCTATGAGTTCTTATGGAGAAATTGGTACTTTGATTGAAGATGCCAGTGGAGAAATTGTGTCAATGGTTGAAAAAGATTTAAATTATCATGTTAATTCAAGTAAATTTGAGTTCTTATCAACAATTGAACTTAATAAACCATTGTTACACGCACGTGAAATTCAATTAATTACAGAAATTTTGAATGATTTTCAACAATTTTTATCACGATCCGATAAAACTTCTGGTGTTGTAGTGGCGTTAAAGTTAGAAGCAGACCGTAAACTTAAGGATCTTGTAACAGGTGTAGTTAGTGATTTAGTAAAGGCATTTAAATTAGATACAAAAATGTCTACAAAATTTGTTGATCTTCTAAATTCGCAGTTAGAAGACAAAGTTTATTCAAAAATTGATGCTTTGGATCCATTCAAAACCATGCAAGCAGAACAGAAGCGTCTAGAAGCACAACAGAAGCGTGAAGCAGAAGCACAAAGAGCGAATTACGAAAGATTGGCTCGCGAAGCTGCAGAAGCAGAGAAAGCTA
>Ga0209340_1000585_pt1 | contig 36658 bp, 40 predicted proteins | sample EPASupsiteSAE323_FD_187266 | JGI IMG/M metagenome (GOLD analysis project Ga0209340, IMG submission 187266) | Bioremediated contaminated groundwater from EPA Superfund site, New Mexico - Sample SAE3-23 (SPAdes) (version 2) | ecosystem: Environmental > Aquatic > Deep subsurface > Groundwater >... | reverse complement strand
TATGTTCCACAAAGAGGTATGTTCGTACTTATTACTCACCCGTTCGCCGCTAAACTTATTATTTACACAAAATCCCCTATTATTAGGAGAAAATGTGTAAACAACAAGTCCCGCTCGACTTGCATGTCTTAGGCACATCGCCAGCGTTCACCCTGAGCCACGATCAAACTCTTAGTACTAACAGTTCTGACAAATTCAGAACTAAAAATTTTTTTTGAAAATTCTTTCTGGCACTAACAGTATCTGACTCTAATAAACGCACTAAAATTTAAAAGTTCAATTCCTGCCTAAATAGGCAGTGAGGTTATTATATTACATGATTTTTGTTTTTGCACTAAGCAAGTTAAATTTGGTTTAAAAATACAAAAAAATTACTTGACAATATATATTTTTGTGTTATTATAGGATTCATATTCGAGTTTATATTTAATTCAAATACGAATTTTTTATATAAATCTTATCGAAATCGCACTTAAAATAGTATCAGCATTAGCTGTTAACTATAAAAAAAGAAAGGAGAGAGGAAAATGAGAAAAATCCTCAGCACTGGATAACTATGAATGGTGACCAATCTGCGTATAACATGTTCGCTGCCGGCCCGGGCTTCTGAGACAGCACGCCGTTTAATCCCAGCTATAGGCTGTGAAAGACGCAATCGCTACCTCTAAGCCACCGTCTCACGACCGCTTGAAATAAGCTGGTCAGGAAGGAAAAGAACCGATGGACAAGAAAAAAAGTAACCGCATGGTAAAGGCCCATGTATGGAGCTTTGCTTCACACCATCAAAAAAGACAATCTTCCGCGGACCATCCGCAGAAAGAGGTCATTCAATGAAGAAACGGCTTACCACACGATTTAAGGTCGTGCAGGAAGTTTCGGCTAGCTGTAATTTGCCCTGATTTCGGCAAAACCGAAACTGATCTTCAAAACAATCTGCAAAAGTAAGACGGAAAGGAATCGGAAACATGGCTGCTAAAATGTTCATTTGCGGCCCGATATACCCGGACACGCCTGACTGCGCCATGCTATTTCCGAAGAAAACCATTTGCGGTAACACCCGCAAATTCGGTCGCTGTTTTTTTTCACAGAATAAGGGGTTCTGTAAGAAAACAAACACGACAGGAGAACGCCATATGTACATAAAGCCACTTGTGGCGCTCTGAACTTCCGGAATAGTAAGATTCTCGACTGTCTACTTAGTGTACAGAAAAGTTGTAGTAGAAATATTACAGACTATCTTTTGTGCCCGTGGCCGGCAGTCGGGATAATTCTCATTTTATTCGTGGAACAAATATTCTTTCTTTTTTATCAAACAGCCGGCAGGTCAATGTACATTAAAAATGTATATACCTGTCGGCTTTTCTTTTGGAAAAATTTGTCTTATAGGATGTTTTTTGATATAATCCCCGTGTTTCTAGATTCCTTTGATGGAATAACTTATCTATAGCAGTTAAGCTCAAATATTCCAAATTTTTAAAGAAAGGAAGTGCACCTTAACAACTAAATTAACCTCGAAAAAAATATACCCTAAGAGAAAGGTGGAAAAATCCCAATGAAGAGAAAAGGTTTAGTAGCAGTGATTATGTTGATCCTTTTGGTATTTACCCTAGTGGGGGTTTTATCAATTGGAAATACGTCAAAAGCATTGAGTGGAAGCGAGAAAGTTGACACTGGTGCGGTTGGCACACATACCGAAGGTTGGGTAACTGTCACTATTGCTGGTCATGAACCAACCTATGTAGCCTCTGGCTATATTACAGCTCCGGCAGGATATACAGTAACTGGTGGAACAGTCTCTGTTAAAGGTGGAACTGGAACCAATATTTATTCTTTTACAGGATCCAGTTTCTCTGGGCCATTTTATGCACCAGTAAACAACGGTGGTAATGTTGCGGATGTATCTCACGTGACGGTGGTTTACTATTATACTTGTCCGACACCTGATCCTGGCACACCTGATCCTGGCACACCTGATCCTGGCACACCTGATCCTGGCACACCCACACCCAACAACTCAACCCCGACTCCGAGGGTAACAGAACCTCCCGTTCCGGGAAGAGGCTGAGGCTAATTAGTATAAAGACCGCATTAGAATGCTAACAAGCAAACTGATGTCGGTCTTTTTTTTTTATTAAAATTGTCTTATAGGATATTTATTGATATAATACCCACGTTCTTTTGAAATAGAATAAAATAATATTGTCTAAAGGCAGATAATGTTTTTTTAATATATATTTCTCGTACTTTTAAATTTTTGGAAGGAAGTGATATGAGTGGTTAAAAAGATATTTATACTATTGATTTGTGGCTTGTTGGTTGTAGTTATATATAAAATCTTTTTCTTTGACCAAAATAACAAAGATACTATATTATTGGAAGTTTCTGGTATAAATCAATCTACTTTAACAGAGACACCTATACCTACTACTAGTCCAACACCATCACCAACTCCGGTACCCACCCCAACTCCATTTTCTTATTATGCTCCAACAGTTTTGATGGATTATGTTGAATTAGTTGGAAATAATAAAGATTACACTGAATACTCAAAAATTCCGATTCCTCCACCGCCACCTGATACTTATAAATTGGTAATAAATCTTTATTATCAATTTATCACCATCTTTAAAAAAGATACTAATGGAGATTTCACTGTTCCAGTGCGATATATATTATGTAGTACTGGTAAACAAGGAACTCCAACACCTGTCGGTGAATTTGAAATTGGAAGTTTAAAATGGAGATTTCCTGCGTTTGAAAACACTGATTATTTTGCCCAATACTGGACACAGCTAAGCGGTACAAGTTATTTACATTCCATCTTATATAGCAGAGCAGATGCTTATTACTACAAGCCAAATTCTTTTAGGAAATTAGGTACAAAAGCATCAAGTGGCTGTATTCGAATGCCAGTTCCTGACGCTAGGTGGATCTGGTACAACATTGCGCCGGGAACGAAAGCGGTTGTTATTGAAGGTGAAGAAGATCTGATTCAAGCCAAGATCAGAGAACAATTAAGTGTAATTTTGGATAAATTTCCACTTGGCAAAGAACGACCTGAAATCTTAAAGGAAAAAAGTGTAGAAAAGATTCCAGTCACCGAACCGTGGCCTGGTTATACTGGACTAATAACTCCCCTAATAAAGGAGAAAAATCAAGAATCAACAATAGTTGATGAAACGATTTCTCCGGAAAACCAAAAATAAAACTAAGACCGCATTAGTGTGCTAATAAGCAAACTTATGCGGTTCTTTTTTTGGAAAAATTAGATTTTGATAATCTTGGCGTCGGGCAAAATATCAGCTGATTCTGGCTCGGCGGTAGTAAAAATTGTTTGGTATTTATGGCAAACTTTGACAACTAATTGTTGATGTTCCAAATCTAATTCAGAAAAAATATCATCCAAAAGTAAAATTGGCTTATCATAATAATTTTCTTCTAAAAAATTTATTTGGGCTAATCTTAGAGCTAAAACAGCTAATCTTTGTTGTCCCCGACTGCCCCAAAAAGCTAAATTTTTGTCGGGAGTCGAAAATATACTATTATCAAAACTAAAATCATCACGGTGAAGACCAAATTGAGTGTAACCATGTTTTAAATCAATTTGATAATTTTTTTTGAGTCTTTCTTCACTTAAAAGTGATGGATGGTAATTTATAGATAGTGTATTTATTTGTGAGTCGGAATGATTGCTTAAAAAATTATTAACACTAGTAATAAAATTGATTCTAAAATCATGAACAATTCTGGCATTTTTGACTAAAACTTGATCCCAATAAAAAAGATCACTATCTTTGGCAAAGCCAAGTCTAATTTGATCAAGAAGTTCATTTCTGTGTTTTAGAGCTTTTTTATATTGAGAAAGAGCCGAGGTATAACGCCATTCGGTTTGAGAAAAAATATTATCAAAAAATTCACGACGACGGTTTGGAGATCCAGTTATTAGGCGAATATCTTCGGGGTGAAAAATAACAGTTTTTAAAACTCCAATATAATTTTTGCGAGTCTTAATTACTTTATCGATTAAAAAACGACGGCTAACAGTAGAAATTCGAGAATCAGGGTTTTTAATTAATTGAACTTCAATTTCAGAAGTTTCTTGTTTATCATTAACTACTTTTCCCCTAACTGAAGCAAAATTTTTATTCCAATTAATCATTTTTGATTGTGAACTAGAGCGAAAACTTTTACCACAAGACATGAAAAAAATTGATTCCAAAACATTGGTTTTACCAGATCCATTTGGACCCAAAATAAGATTGAATTTTGGATCAAATTCCAAGAGCTGTTGGTCGTAGGAACGAAAGTTTTGTAAAAGAAGTTTGGAAAGATACATACAAACGTAGTATAACAGGTTTGGTCCAGAGGATAGGAGTTGAACCTACTTTAGAAGGTTTTACAGACCTTTGCCTAACCGTCCGGCTCCCTCTGGTTGTTGAGTACTTGCTATTTTATCAGATATTTTTGATATTTAGGACCTAAAACTAAATTACATTGAGCTTTTAATTCTTTTGTTGGTATTAAATATTTTTCCGATTGATTAACTACAATAAATAGATAATCACAATTTGTATTATTAAATTTCTTAATTTTTCCACTACTAGTTCTATTTCCTCCTTTAACAGACAAATTAACTTCAAAATATTTTCTTTTAAAATTACAGGTTTTAATTTGAACTTTTTTAAGTGAATCATTTATTTCAACCACAAGGTCATAATCTTGACTATCGGTAAGTGGAATTGATACTGTTTGTCCAAGGTTAGTAAAATGAAAAACAGCACTACCTAAACCCATATCTCCTTGTTTTTTAGTATTTTTGAATGAATTCATTAACAGTATAATATACTGTTAACTGACACTTTTCAATAAGTTTATTAATACCTTTACTCAATTCCCCAAAGGATAGAAAGATTGGCAGTGATGTCCATTTCTCCGCTAGCGATTTGACTGCCTCCACCAGCAGCACTGTCAATAGAAACTGCGGCTGTTTTGAATTGAGCGACATTGGAATATCTGGCAACTGGAGTGACATCATAAGAGCTATCAGTAATGGAAACTGGCTTATCTAGTTTTACTTTTGAGAGTTTAGCCAATTCTTTGGCTTTTTGTTCGGCTTTGTTGAAAGCCATTTCTCGAGCTTTGGAAAAAAGATCAGTTTTATCTTCAATATCAAAATAAATACTGTTCATTTGAAGATTATCGATAGTAGAAAGTTCATCAATAATTTTGACAGCTTTACTAGCCTTGGCATCAATTTTTTTAATTTTTACTTCTAAATTTTCGGAGGCTTGTTGACCAATAACTTTGCGGCTTCCACTGTTGTAGTCATATTCAGTATAAACATTGAGATTGGAAGTGACTATATCAGAATCAGAAATACCATTGTCTTTTAAAATTTTTAGAGCTGAATCAATTTTTGCATTAACTTTTGCAAGAGCATCTTTGCTAGTAGAAGCTTTTTCTTGAAAACCAATATTTAGTTGAACCATATCTGGTTTGGCAGAAACTTTGCCGTCACCGGTGACAGAAATAGTGTTGGAAATTTTACCGTTTGATTCGACTCCTCCAGTATTCTTTATATAAATACCGGTGCGAGAAATAATAATGGCAGACAAAATAATGGCCATAGAAATAACAACCATTGGGGGTAATTTTTTTATTTTTTCCATCATCATATAAATAAGTCTACTATAAAAGTGAATTATTTTTTAGATATAATATAGATATGAAAATTACTCCGGAATTAGTTGTAGAAAGTGTTGAAAATTCAATAAACTTTTACCAAAATTTTTTAGACTTTCATTTGGTTGATAAGGTTGGAAATGACAAATTCTGTTGTTGGGCAAAAATGGAGTCAAATGATAAATCTACGGAGATTATGTTTGTTAAAACAGAAAGTGTAGTTGATGAAATACCTGAAATTGGAAGCAGAAATGATGCCGGTAGAATAATACTATTAATTGAAGTAGATAATATTAATTATCTTTATTCAAAATTTAAGGATAAAGAGTTTATTTTAAAAGATTTATATAAAACCGATTACGATACAAATGAATTTGTAATTAAAGATATCGATGGTTATATTTTGAACATTTCCGAAAGGTGAAAAAATTAATTTCGTGGAACGTGGCGGGGATTAGAGCTGGAATTAGAAAGGGGTTATGGCAAAAGATGAGAGAAATTGGGGCTGATGTTTATTGTTTTCAAGAAGCCAAGGCTAGACCTGATCAGATAGAATTGGGACTCGACTACCCTAGTGAATATAAAAGTTATTGGAATCCAGCAGAAAAAGCGGGATACAGTGGAGTGGTAACTTTTTGCAAAGATGAACCTAAAAAAGTGATTGTAGGTGATAAAGATAATGATTGGGATGATGAGGGCCGAGTGATCATTACTAAATTTGACGAATTTACTTTATTAAATGTCTATTTTCCAAATGGCAAACGAGATAAAGGCAGATTGAAATATAAAATGGATTTTTACGAATATTTTTTGAAGTATATTAATAAATTACGAGAAAATGGAGAAAAAGTAATTTTTTGTGGAGATGTGAATACAGCTCATACTGAAATTGATTTATCCAGACCAAAAGAAAATTCCAAAACTTCGGGGTTTTTGGAAATTGAAAGAAAATGGATAGATAAATTAATAGAAAATGGGTGGGTAGATACATTTAGAATGTTCCAGCCAGAGGCTGGTGATAATTACACTTGGTGGGATCAGTTTACACGCGCTCGCGAAAGAAATGTGGGTTGGAGAATTGATTATTTTTTTGTAGATGAGGCTATAAAAAACCAAGTAAAATCGGCATTTATTATGCCTGAAATTTTGGGATCAGATCACTGCCCGGTTGGAATAGAGATTGAAATATGAGATCGTGCCAGAGAAAAAATAATCGATGTCCAGATTTTAATTATGATAGTGATGGATGTTATTTTGTGACAATTTGCGTAAAAAATAGATTTAAAATTTTTGGAGAAATTGATAATAATCAAATTTATTTAACTGATTTTAGAATAATAGCAAATGAATTATGGAATGAGATTCCAAATCATTATCCAAATATCAAACTAGATGAATATATTGTGATGCCAGACCATATACATGGGATTTAATATATTGTAGGGAACAGGCATGCCTGTTCCCTACAACCAACAAGAAGACAAAATCAAAAATTACCAACTGTGATTGGTTCGTATAAATCTGCGGTAACAAAAGAAATAAATAAAATAATGTTTTTTGAATGGCAAAAATCATTCTTTAACGAAATTATAAAAAACGAAAAAGAATATTTGGTAATAAAAAAATATATTGCAAATAATCCCAAAGAATCAGTTTTAGAATAAAAAATATTTAGTCCCATGTTTTTTGAGCCAGAGGTTATTGGATTGACAATTTGGATCATAAATAGCCAATTGATCCCAAAATGTTTTGGCATGGTTTTTTATTTTTAGATGATTAAGTTCATGGAGCAGGATGTGACGAAACTTATCAATTGGAAAAAGAATTATTTGCCAATTAAAATTTAAATTCCCCCGTGATGAACAAGAGCCAAAACGGGAAGATTGATTACGAACAATGACGTGATTATATTCAAAACCAAATTGACTTGAAAGTTGTCTTAGTTCGTTTTTAATAAGTTTTAAAGCAAAAGGTCGAAGTTTTTTTTCGAGGGTTTTTTTTATGTGTAATTCAGTTAATTTTGAGATATTTGCGTATATTTTTTGTTCCGACTCTAAAATGATTACAGAATCGTTTTGAGTATTAATAAATTCCAGTTGGTAATCCTTGTCTAAAATAGTAATTTTTTTTAATTGAGAAATTTTTGATTTAATGGAAATTTTTTGGCTATGATTGATAATCCAATCGGCATTGTTTTGAATAAACTTTTGTATTAAAAAATTTGGAGTTAAATATGGTGCAGAAATGGAAAACGAATGATTGGTAATTAATCGAAGCCGAATTGAAGAAATACTTTTTCGAACGATTTTATAATTAAATTTTTTGCCTCCAAGCAAAATAGATGTCATATTTATGTATTTTAAAGCAAAAATGATATATTTTAAGTATGAGGCAATTATATGTAGGGGCTGACCATGGTGGTTTTAAGCTAAAAGATAAAATAATTTCAGAATTAAGGGAAAATGATTGGTTAATAACTGACTTAAGTGGAAAATATGACCCAGAAGATGATTATCCAGATATTGCTTTTAAGTTAACTGAAAAAGTAGTAAGTGAAAATGCTTTGGGAATTTTGATTTGCCGGTCTGGGGCAGGAATGTGTGCGGCGGCTAATAAAGTTAAAGGAGCACGAGCGTCTATGGCGGTAAATACAAGACAAGCACGAAAAAGCCGTGAAGATGATAATATCAATGTTTTATGTTTGTCAGCTGATTATATAGATGATGAAGAAAATATAGAAATTACTAAAGAATTTTTGGAAGCAATATTTATGGCTGATGAAAGATTTATTAGAAGGCTTAATAAAATAAAAAAATATGAAAATGCTTAGATCAGTAGAAGAAATTGGAGAAAACTTAAGATTGATCTTGAGATTAGATACGGATTTACCAATAGATAATGGCATTATTTTAGATGACAACCGACTGAGAAAATCAATTCCAACAATAAGATTTTTGTTGGAAAGAAATAATAAATTGATTATTATTGGGCATAGGGGTAGGCCTACTGGTAGAGATGAAAATTTATCCTTAAAACCGGTATATTTGGAATTAATGAATTTACTTGAAGGAAATAATCCAGGATCGATTGAAAATGTGTTTGTAGATAATATTAAAGATGAAGAAAAAATAAATTTGGCTTTAGAAGAAAATCAAATTATTTTTGTAGAAAATATTAGATTTTGGGAGGAAGAAGAAAAAGGAAATATGGAATTGTTTACCAATTTAGTCAGAAGTTGTCATGCTTTGGTTAATGATGCAATTGCAGTAGCCCACCGAGAAGCGGCATCGATTGTTTTACATCGAGAAATGGAAACATATTATGGATTTAATTTTTTGGAAGAAGTAGAAGGAATGAAAAAAACCTTAAATGGAGAAAAGCCAATTACCTTAATTTTGGGAGGGGCAAAAGAAGATAAATTGAAATATATAAATGAATTGAGTCAAAAGTTGGACCATATATTAATTGGAGGAAAACTACCTAAAATAATTTCTAATAACCAATTTCTAATGTCTAATGAGAAAATAAAAATTGCAAAATTGAGAGAAGATGGATTAGATTTAAGTGATGAAGATATTAGCCAATTTATTGAAATAATTAATAGTTCAAATACGATAATATGGGGCGGTGCTATGGGTTTTTATGAAGATGAAAAAAGTCGAAATGGAACTCAAAAAATAGCTATGGCGGTGGCAAAAAGTAGAGCTAGTTTTAAAACAATTGCTGGGGGTGATACTAGTGCTTCGATAAAAGATCTAGGGTTAAAGGATAAAATAAATTTTATCAGTAGCGGGGGTGGAGTGTTGTTAGAATTTTTGGTTAAGGGTGATTTGCCAGCTTGGAATTAGATGATAGGTCGTAGATGTTAGATCGTAGATAAGATAGAATAAAATTATGACAAAAGATAAAAAAATAGTTATAGGAATTAATGGTTTTGGAAGAATTGGAAGTGTGGTTTTGAGAGCAATTTTATTAGAAAAATATGACGTAGAAGTAGGCCTAATTAATACTGTTGGAGATTTGGGGATTGAAAGTTTTGCGATGCAATTTAAATATGATTCAGTTTACGGCAGAATTCCAACTAAGGTGAGTTTTACTGATCCAGTAAAAGCGTCAGAAATTGGCAGATTGGTTTTGGGTTCAAAAGTAATCCCTTTTTCTGGTGAAAGAGATCCAAAACAAATAAAATGGAAGGATTATGGAGTTGATGTAGTTTTAGAATGTACTGGTGTTTTTACTGATACAAAAGCTTTGGACCATATAAAAGCTGGAGCAAAAAAAGTAATAATTTCAGCACCAGCTAAAGATAAAAAAATTCCAGTAATAATTTTGGGGGTTAATGAAGATAAATATAATGGAGAAGAATTGATTTCTAATGGCTCATGCACCACAAATTGTGTAGCTCCAATTGTAAAAATAATTGATGAAAAAATTGGTTTTCAAGAAGGAGTATTGACGACAATTCATGCTTATACTACCAATCAAAATATAGTTGATGGTGTTTGTAAAGATCCAAGAAGAGGTCGAGCGGCAGCTATAAATATAGTACCAACGACCACCGGAGCGGCCGAAGCAGTGATTGCGGCCTACCCAGCGGCAGCTGGAAGATTTGCGGGAACGGCAATTAGAGTTCCAGTAGTTTGTGGTAGTTATTCTGATTTAACTTTTAAATTGATCAGAAAAACAACAGTTGAAGAAATTAATTCAATTATGGAAGAGGCTAGTACTGATCCAAGATTAGTTAGTCGATTAAAAGTATCATATGAACCATTAGTATCAAGCGATATTATTGGCAATAATGCTTCGTGTATCATAGATAGTCAAATGACAAAAGTAATATCTGACGATATGATTTCGATTGGGGCTTGGTATGACAATGAATATGGATATAGTTGTCGATTGATAGAAAATGCAATTTTTATATGCAAATAATACCAGCTATTCTCGAAAAAAATTTTGATCAGGCTTGGATTAAAATTCGACAGGTAAAAGATTTTTCTAAATGGGTACAAATTGATGTAATTGATAGTAAGTTTAGTTTTGGTAAAACCTTTGAATTGGAGTTATTAAATAATAACCCTGAAGAAACTGAAAATATTTTGTGGGACATACATTTAATGGTGGAAGAACCAATTAACTGGATAGAAAAATGTAATTTTGTAGGAGCCCTTAGAATTATTGGTCAAGTCGAAAAAATGTCAGATAGAGAAAGTTTTGTTAATCAAATAAAAGATTTAGGAATAGATGCTGGATTAGCAATGGATATTGATACAAAAATTGGGGACATTCCAAAAGAAACTGATTTAGTATTGTTGATGGGGAGAAAATCTGGTTTTGAAACTCAGCCAGTAGATAATAAAATTTTTGAAAAAATAAAAGAATTAGTAAAAATAAGAAATGAAAGTGGTTATAGATTTTTAATTGCAGTAGACGGTGGAGTTAATGAAGATAATATAAAAAGTTTTAATCAAAGTGGAATAGATATCGTCTATTGCACTGGAGCAATTTTTAATGGTATGGTAAAAGATAATTTAGAAAAATTAAAATATGTTAGCGAAAACTAAAAAAATAATTAAAAGAGTAGCTATATTTGGTGATGCTGATGCCAAAAAAACTGATCAACATTTTATTGATGCTTATAATACGGCCAAAATATTGGCAGAAAATGGATATATCATAATCAATGGTGGAGGGCCTGGAGTAATGTTGGCGGCAACAATGGGAGCAAAGGCCGGTGGTGGTCGAGTGGAAACAGTAATTTTAAATCCTAAAAAAAAGCCAGCAAATTATGAAGGTTCAAATAAAGAGAATGATGATTTAGCAGATAAAATAATAAAAACAAAAAGTTATCCAGATAGATTGAATAAATTAATAGAGGTTGGTGATGCTTTTGTCATTTTTGATGGAGGGGTTGGGACATTATCTGAAGTAGGATTGACTTGGCAAATGGCTAAATTTGAATATGGGAAACATGAACCATTAATATTTTTTGGAGAAAAATTAGAAGGATTAGTAAATACATTAATAGCAGAACTAAAATATGATTCTATTGAAAAGAAAGTGTATGAAATTGCTTTAACTCCAGAAGAGGTATTGAAAATTATTAAAAGTAGAAAAGGAATTAAAAGAAATACAATTATGTGTGTAGTAGATAGACTACGAGATTGGATTAAGTAATTTTTTTGATAAACTAAGACACCATGAAAAAATCTTTAATGGTGGTTATATTGGCAGGGTTTTTTTTGGGAGGATGTTCTTTATCTCCTAAAAGATCAGCAATAGAAATAAATAGTTATCCGGTAGCTAAGGTTTATTTGGACGATAAAGAAGTAGGAATGACTCCATATAAAAATAAAAATTTAAAACCAGGAGAAGTTGAAGTGAAACTAGTAACAAATGATAATAATTGGTCGAGAAAGATAAAGTTACAAAATAACATAAATACTGTAGTCGATTGGGAATTTGGAAAATCTAATGAAAATTCTGGAGGATATATTTTGTACTTAGAAAAAACTGGAGATAAAAAAAAGGCGGGTTTAATGGTTATGTCAGATCCATCTGGAGCAACTTTATCAGTCGATAATGAAATTAAAGGTTTTACTCCAATGAAAATCAGTAATGTTGGTGAAGGAGATAGACATTTGTCGATCACCTACCCCGGCCACAAAAACACTGATGTTTTCGTAAAAGCAGTCAAAGAATACCAATTGGTTTTGGAAGTTATTTTAGCCAAAGAAACCGTAGAAATAGTAGATCAAATTGAAACTAAAACAGAGATTCAAATAGAAAACCAAGATCTATTGGAACAATTACCAAAAGTAAAAATAAAAGAAACAGAAACAGGTTGGCTTAAAGTAAGAGAGGCTAGTTCTAGTGCCTCAAAAGAAATTCAAAGAGTTAACCCTGGTGAAGTTTTTGATATGTTATTACAAGATGGTGATTGGACTAAAATAGATTTGGGCGGCAATAAAATTGGTTGGGTATCGTCTAAGTACGTCGAGAAAAACTAAAAACAATAGAAAAGAAAACTAAACTTAATCCGATAAAAACATAAAATTTTTGAGTGCTGTTTAAAAGTAAAGATAATAACCCTAGACCAAAACTAAAAGACCAATAAAGCAAACTGATCGACCGACGACTCCAGCCAAGTTTTAATAATTGATGATGAAAGTGTTGCCCATCACCAACATAAATAGGACGATGTTGAACAAGGCGACGAATTATTGTGTAGATAGCATCAAGCATGGGGATTCCCAAAAGAAAAATTAAAGTAGCTAATTTAGCTCCAGAAAGAATAGCTAAGACAGCCAAAAAGAAGCCGGCTAAACTTTTACCACTATATCCGGGCATGATACTTTGAGGATAAAAATTAAAAGGTAAAAATCCTAAAAAAGCACCACAAACACTTCCGGCTAATATAATAACTGGCCATTGAGTAATATCGGTAGCATATTTAAAAGCTAAAATACCCATAAAAAAGGCAGAAATAGCAGTAAATCCTGGAAGTTGACCATCAACTCCAGTGGCCCAACCAACAATATTCATACACCAAACTATCCAGACAATAGCTAAAATATCAGAAATAATCCAAATTGAATGAGGTCCAAAGAAATTAAAATTAAATTTTAAAAAAGAAAGATCAAGGATTCCACCAGAAATAGGATTAGAAATATAGGCAATTCCAATGCCAGAAGCAACAACAATCAAGGCAGAAATAATATTGGTGATTAATCTTATTTTTGGACTAATATCTTTTAGATCATCCCAAACTCCAACGATTAAATTTAATAAAGCAGCGATAAGAATACCTAAAAGATGTTTGTCAAAAGGTAAAAAAATAAGAGAAATAATTAAAATAGAAATAAAAATAGGAATTCCCCCACCCCTGGGGACTGAAGTAACAGCGGTAGCATTATGACTTTTTTTATTTTTCTCGACCGGATCCTCTATCCAACCATGTTTAATAAAAAAAATTCTAACTAATGGAGTTAGACTTGCCGAAACAATTGCTGAAATTAAAATGATTAAAAGAAAAAAAGGCATTAGGAAATGATATTAATAATACGAAATAAAGTTATTAAAGAAAATGCTGAAAAAATTAAAGATGATATTAAAAAAATGTGAGAAAAAATTTTTATATTATTAAGAAAAAATGCAGCCAAAAGATGATCAATGAGAAGAAAAATAATAGAAAACATGGGTAAAATGAATAATGTTGAAGCTGAAGCTAATTGTGATTCACCCCAAGGTAAAGAATAATAAAAAGGTACTTGAGAAGGAAGGGTATTGAATTTGAAAAATAATAAAACTAGTTGGCCACCAATAAAAATCAAGTTCCAACGAAATAAGTGGTGATTTGATTTTTCCTGCCAAAATTTTCCTAAAGATCCTATCTGATTATAAATTGATTGAAAAAACGACATATTTATCTAAGTTTAAAAATTAAATTGGAATTAATGGTCTTGTCTAAAATATAATAATTTTTTAGAAAATTGTCCAATTCGGAAAACTTTCTACCATCCATGTGTTTATAAACAATAACTTTGGGAAGATGAGTCTTTAAAGCAACCATAGTTTCTTCATAACCATTAAAATCAACAATATGGTAAGCAACGGTATATCTACCTGGAGGTAGACGATTGGAAAAGGCATAAATATATGGCATATCACCCCAAACAAAAATATGATCCTCTGATGATGAATTTTGATCAATATATTGAACAATTTTATAATTTGATAAAACATCAGAGCCAAAATATTGATGAAATTTATTGATCGAACCAGATAAATAAAAAGCTTGGTAATAAGATAAGGTAGAAAAACTATAGAAATGATATTTTTGAGTAATTAGGAAAAAAGTAATAAAACAGACAACAGTAATAATAGAATAAATTATTTTTTTGAAGTTAAAAATAATTGGTAATAATAAACATAATGGTGGAAAAACTTGAATTAAATAATGAGGATAAGGACGCGTCGAAAGAAGAGTCCCAAAGATGGTGGCTCCAAACCAAAACAAAAGAAAACTAAAATTGGAATCGATAAACTTTTTTTTCTTAAAAATAAAAATAATTAACCAAAAAATTACAAGAACTATTAGTCTGGTAAACAACCCTCCACTACTAACAGAAGCGGTATGAGTACCAGTCGCCCATGAAGAAAGATAAGAAAAATTTTGAAATAAAGCAGAATTTAAAAAAAGAGGAAAAACACCTTTTATGGCAAAAAATATTCCAAATAAAATTATAGGAATTAAAAAAGATAATCCAAATATAAGAAGTTTTATTAATACCGAGGATAATTTAGTTTTGAATTCATTTAAATTGGAAAAAATTAACCATAAAAATAGAAAACCAAATTCAATAGCAACAGGAACTTTAATAGTAAAAGCTAAACCCAATAACAACCCGGACCAAAAATAATCAAGACTCTTTTTAGCTTTTAAAAAAATTAGAAAACCAGCAATAGTAGGTAAAAGCATAAAAATTTCAGCATTAGCAATATTACCTTCTAAAAATGGAATTGACGTTATAACTAAAAATACTAAAGTAATAATTTGAGTTATTTTTTGGTTGAAAAAATGAAGACAAAGGCGATAAAAATAATAAATGGTAGGAACCATAAAAAGAGCTAGTAACAACCTAAAACCAAAAACAGTTTTTCCAATAGCGGCAAAATAATATAGAAGTGGAGGTTTATTGTCATGAATTTGAGAATAAAGAGTCAAACCTTTACGAATAGCCATACCTAAGGTTAGATAAACACCTTCATCCCCATACCAATAAGGTTCAAAAAGTGACGGAAGACGAAGAATTGTAAAAATAAAAAACAAAATTAACCAATATTTATATTTGGTGATAATTTTAGACATCTAAAATATGATAGCAATTATTAATTAGCTTTTTTGGCAGTGGTTTTATATTCGAGTCTTTTACCAAAAAACAAACGAGTGTGTGATTGAAGTCCAGGAAGAACTGACATGGTTAGAGTAGCGATAGGCATAAAAGGCCATTGTAAAATATTTTTGAGAATATTTTTGAAACCTTTCTTTTGGCTGACTGGACGTAATTTCCAATCCAAAACAATTAGAGTTACTAAAGGAATCAAGCAGATAGTTAAAATAATATTGGAAATACGAGGTAAATTATAACCAAAAGTGGTTTGGAAAAAATTAGGATTAAGCATCACTGGTAATGAAGTACCTAAAGTCAATATAAACCAATTGCTAGACCAAATTAAATGGGTTTGAATTAATTTAAAAATACGAAGGGCACGGGTAATAAAAGGGATTTCTTTATGTGCACGTGCTTGTTCAATGGCATAAGGAATATCAGTAGCCCCCCAAGCATGACGAACACATTGAGAATACCTATTTTTTAAAGCAGAAAAATAATTTTTACCATCTGGAGCATCAACAACAGTAGGTAGAAAAATAGGCTCAACTAAAGCTTTACCACCAGTAGTAAAGAAGGCCTGAAGGAAAATATGCCAATCTTCGGGAATCATATCTGGATCCCAATAACCACTTTGATCAATTAATTTATACGAAGATGAATAACAGGAATAATTAAAAAACAATCCATCAGGTTCCTGAATATTGGCAATATGAATGACATTTCCTAAAATTCCAGTAATTCTAATAAGGGATGGAACTTGATTAATATTGTTATGCCAAAAAATTGGAGATTGCCAAAAACGTTGATAACGTGATGGGTTGGAAGCAAAGTTGTAGGTTAGGGCAGAAAAATATTTAGGATTAAAGATAGTATCAACGTCACAACTAGTCAAAGTTAAATAATCAATATTGTACTTTTTAGTATCAATATAATGTTTTTTAAAATATTGAGCAGCAAAACGTTCGTTGGTGTGTTTACCGGCAATTTCTCCAGGAATATCTGGTGGGTGTTCAGTAAAAATAAGATCACCAAAAACTTTTTTATATTTTTCAGAAAAATATTTAATGGTCTGGTCATTATTTTCTTTTCCAGCTCTAGCCTCTTGAGCCAAGACAACATGAATTTTCTTTAAATCAATATCTATTTGAGCAGCTAAACTACCGACTGCCATCTCTATAACTTCAACTGGCTCTTTATATGAAGAGATAACGATAACATGATGAATGTCTTTGTATTTAAGCCAATAAGATCTAAAGTTCTCCTTGAAAAAATCTAGCCAATTAGTGCTTTTGGCAACATTTATTTTTGAATAACCAATAACGGCTAAAATAGCCGATTTGAAAGATTGATAAAGCCAATAGATAAGAAAAGCAATAACAAAATATGCGACTGCTTTAGGAATTAAAAACGCTCCCCAAATAGGGAAAAGAATAGTCATCCAAGCACAAAAACCGGGAATCATTTCCCAAAGTCGATAAATTTTGGAATTTTTATTAACCATTTTCTTTGAGTATTATACCAAGTAGAGGGTCAATTGAGATAAAATAGAAAGGATGACTTTAGAAAAGGCAATACAAAAAACGATTGATTATGCCAATAAATTTGGTTCAGAAATTAATTCAAAAGAAATAATTGACAGACTAATCTCTAAAAACATTTATTCGGAAAAGGAAATTAATAACCACATACCAAAGGATTTTTTTAAAAATAAAATAAACTTGTGGAAAAGAAATAAACTACTGAAGGCAAAAGAATTGGCAACATTTTTAAAAAATGGTTTTCCAAATATTCTCTTTTTGGGGGTTTCTGGTTCAGTAGCTAGCGGTCATCCTCAAAAAAACGATGACATTGATCTAATAATAATCACTAAAAAAAACAAATTGTGGCTGACTCGATTCAAATTAAGAACAATTATATTTTTAAAGAAAATCCCCCACCGAAAATATGGACAAAAAGAAATAAAAGATGAATTTTGTTTTAATTTATGGCTTGATCAAGATGGTTTAACACTACCAAAAGAAAAACAAACTCTTCAGAGTGCAACTGATTTATTAATGATCATTCCCCTTTTTGACAGACAAAATATTTATCAAAAATTATTATTAAGAAATGATTGGGCAAAAAAATATTTAGCTACAGGCTACTCCAAATTAATTAATAGATCGTTGATGATAGATGATAGAAAAAAAGAAAAAAATAATTATTTCGATAAAATGATTAATAAGTTGTTTTTTTGGCCACAATATTGGTATATGAGAGAAAAAATAACTGAAGAAATGGTAAATTTCAACCAAGCTTTTTTTCACAAACGAAATGATAGAATGAGATCATGTGGCAAAGAATTATAAAGATCACTTTTTTAGTTTTGGCTTTTTTGGTTTTGTACATATCACTAGCTAGAGGTAGTTTAGATTTAATGATTAAAGATGAAAAAGAAAATGAATTAAGGAAAGTTCCGATAAAATCAGAATTCATCAATAAGGATGGAGTGATTACAAAAGTAGATTATAAATTTCCAGAAACGAGAACATTACCAACAAGTCCATTTTATTCTGTTAAAAAAATTAGAGATTATTTATGGATAAGTTTTACTAAAAACCAGTCGGATAAATATAGAGTAATGATGTTGGTAGCTGATAAAAAAATGAGTGAAGTAATTTTGATGAATCAACAAGAGGTGGAAAAACAACTTTTAGTTGGAACTACTATAGAAGCGATTAATCAGTTAAAATTGGCTAACGAGGGATTAAAAAAGAGTCAGTTGGATGAAACTGAAAAAGAAACAATCCTAGTCCAAATCAATCAAGCAAAATATGTTTATAAAGAAATTATCAAAACTCTTAAAATTAACGAAGAAGAAAAAAAATTCCTCGATACACGGGTGGAAGAGGCTTATTAGAAGCAAATTGTTTTGGTTGGGTTTAATAATTTTAATTTGTGTAGGAATAGTATTTTTTGTAGCCAGAGATATTCCAAATCCTCTTAATTTATCAAAAGGAATATATCCCCAATCTTCTTATGTTTTAGATAGAAACGGAAAATTACTTTATGAAATTTATGCTGACAAAAGAAGGACTCCTGTCAAATTGGATGAAATATCGGACAATTTAAAGAAAGCCACTCTAGCAATTGAAGATTCAAATTTTTATAAACATGGCGGTTTTGATGTTAAAGGAATGATTAGAGGAATGTATAGGACAATTTTTCAAAAAAGGCTTCAAGGTGGATCAACTCTAACCCAACAATTGGTTAAAAATGCCTTATTGTCACCGGAAAGAACAATTTCCCGAAAAATTAAAGAAGCAATATTAACAATTGCCACAGAAGTGATTTATAGTAAAGACCAAATATTGGAGATGTATTTTAATCAAACACCATATGGGGGTACTTTATGGGGTGTTCAAGCTGCCTCTATGGGAATCTTTAATAAAAGTGTTAAAGACTTGAATTTAGCTGAAGCAGCTTTGTTGGCTGGTTTACCAGCATCGCCGACAAAATATTCCCCTTTTACTCATCCAGAAGTAGCAAAAGCTAGACAAGAAATGGTTTTAAATCGAATGTTGGAATTGAAATTAATAAATCAAAATGAATATGAATCGGCTAAAAATGAAACACTAAATTATTATATAAGTAAAACTGGAATTGAGGCACCTCATTTTGTTTTTTATGTGAAAGAATTGTTGGCTGAAAAATATGGAATTCAAAAATTGACAGAAGGTGGTCTAACAATAACCACCACTTTGGATTTGAATTTACAAAAAATGGCAGAGGCAACTGTTTCGGCTGAAGTAGAAAAATTAAAAAATCATAAAGTAAGTAATGGTGCAGCAATGATAACTGATCCAAAAACTGGTCAAGTTTTGGCAATGGTGGGATCGGTTGATTATTTTTCTAATAATATAGATGGTAAATATAATGTGACAACAGCCTTAAGACAACCAGGTTCGTCGATAAAGCCTTTAAATTACGCTATCGGAATTGATACTGGAAAAATTACGGCAGCATCAGTGGCCGATGATAATCCAACTTGTTTTAGTCAAGAAAACCAAGTGGCTTATTGTCCAACTAATTATGGTGGTGCTTATCACGGGATTCAATCAATTAGAAATTCTTTGGCCAATTCTTTAAATATAGCAGCAGTTAAAGTTTTGAAAGTTAATGGTTTGGAAACGTTTGTGGCTTCAGCATCGGCTATGGGTTTGTCAACTTTTAAAAATGCTTCAAATTATGGATTATCATTAACTTTGGGTGGTGGTGAGGTGACCATGGCAGATATGACAGTAGCTTATGGAACGTTGGCTAATATGGGAATAAAACAAAACTTAAACCCAATACTTAAAGTAGTTGATAAAGATAATAAAGTTTTGGAAGAATATAAATACACTTCAGGAGATAGAGTACTCTCTCGAGAAACTGGTTTTATAATTCAACAAATTTTATCTGATGATGGAGCTAGAAGTATGGTGTTTGGGTCTGGATCAATGCTAAATATAAAAGGTCATAAAGAAGTGGCAGTAAAAACGGGAACTACAAATGATATGCGAGACAATTGGACTATTGGTTATACTCCAGATTTTGTAGTAGCAACTTGGGTAGGAAATAATGATAATTCAAAAATGGGAGGATTAGTTTCGGGAACAACTGGTGCAGCTCCGATATGGAATAAAATAATGACTGAATTACTAAAAGATAAAGAAGTAAAACAACCCACAAGACCGGCCAATGTAATAGGAATGAATGTATGTAATTTAACAGGATTGGCTATTCCAGAAGAAGGATGTGAATCTCATTTTGAATATTTTAAAAAAGAATATTTACCAGCAAAACAAGGTAGTTTGAGACAAAATATATTAATCAATAAAGATACTAATCAACCAGTTAGTGATGGTGAAAATATTCCCAATGCCGAATGGCAAGAACATACAGTTATTAAAGATATTACTGGTATAAATATCTGTCTGGACTGCCCCATAGTCGAGACAACCGATGAAAAAGGAGAAAAAAAGACTATTAAACCAACAGTAACCATAAAATAAGGATGAATTTATTACAAATAATTGTAAAAATTTTAATCCAAATTGGAAGACCATTTTTGGAATTGGTCAAAATATTGAATTTCGGAATCAAAAAAAATTGCAGAATAAAAATAAAGTTACCAGTTTTTAAAATTAAATTTCCTAAAATTAATTGGCAAAAATTTTTAATATCAAAAGACAAATTAAAAAAAAGTTTACCAAAAATAAATTTTGAAAAAATATTTAAACCAAGTAAAAAAGAAAAAATAAAAATAATTAAAACGAGATTTAGTTTTAAACTTTGGGAAAAGAAAAAATGGAATTTTAAAATAAAAAATTGGTGGTTGATTGGATCAGGATTTATTTTAATAAGTATTTTAATTATTTTTTATCAAAAAATTATTAAAGATTTACCAAATGTAAATCTAATTTATAGTCACCCAAATCTATCAACTCAAATATTAGATCGAGACGGAAAAATTCTTTATAAATTTTATGATGATGAAAATAGAACTTGGATACCAATTGAAAAAATACCAACTGATTTAATAGAAGCGACACTTGCAATTGAAGATAAAAATTTTTACAACCATCATGGTTTATCTTTAAAAGGCCTACTTCAAGCAACGATTTATAATTTTAAAAAAAATAAAACTGATAAACCTAGAGGTGGATCAACTATTAGCCAACAATTAGTAAAAAACATATTTTTTACTAATGAAAAAACCATAACCAGAAAAATTAAAGAAGCAATTTTGACGTTGATAATAGAACAAAAAATGACTAAGAATGAAATTTTAGAAAGATATTTAAACCAAGTATCTTATGGAGGTGAAGCTTATGGAGTTGAGGAAGCGGCAGAAAAATATTTTGGTAAACATGTGTGGGAATTGGAAACCCAAGAATCAGTTTATTTAGCTGGGTTACCAGCAGCCCCTAGTTCTTATTCACCTTATAGTAATAATCCTGAATTAGGGATGCTTCGACAAAAAAGAGTTTTTGAAGAAATGATAAGTACTGGTTATTTAACAGAAGAAAGTGTAGCCGAATTACTTAAAAAAGAATTAAAGATAAAAGATAATAATAAAATTATTGAAGCCCCCCATTTTGTTTTTTATATTAAAAAATTACTTGAAGATCAGGGATATTCTAATTTTGAAAAACAAGGTTTGGTAATCAAAACTAGTTTGGATTTAAACTTACAAACGCAGGCCCAAAAAATAGTTAAAGATGAGGTTTTAAAAAATAAAAAACTGAATATTTCAAATGGAGGGTCTTTGGTAATTGATGTTAAAAATGGTGATATTTTGGCAATGGTGGGATCGATAGATTATTATTCAAAAGAAATTGATGGCCAAGTAAATATAACCACAGCTTTAAGACAACCAGGTTCGTCAATTAAGCCAATTAATTATTTATTGGCTTTAGAAAAAGGTTATAGTTTGGCCTCAATTATTAGCGACAGTCCAATCACCTATCCGTCGAAATCTCCTGGTCAAAAAGCTTATTCTCCGCAAAATTACAATGGTAAATATATGGGGAATGTAACCTTAAGAACTGCTTTAGCTTCTTCATTAAATATTCCATCGGTAAAATTATTAGAAAAAAATGGGGTTACTAATATGATAGATTTGGCTGAAAAAATGGGAATTACTACTTGGAAAGAAAGAAATCGATTTGGTTTATCGTTAGCATTAGGAGCTGGAGAAGTTAAAATGATAGATTTGGCTCAAGCATATAGTAATTTTGCTAATTTAGGTGAAAAAATAAAAATAAATCCAATTTTAGAAATTAAAAATTATTTAGGTGAAGAGGTTTACAAAAAAAGAATTGAAAAAGAAAAAATAATCGAACCAGAATATGCATATCTTATCAATAGTGCTCTAAGTGATAATAAAGCTAGATCACCTATTTTTGGGTTAAATTCAAAATTGGTAATACCAAATAAAACGGTGGCTGTAAAAACTGGAACTACAAACAGTTTGAAAGATAATTGGTGTATTGGTTGGACCCCAAATTACTTGACGGTATCTTGGGTAGGAAATAATGATAGTTCACCGATGAGTTGGGTAGCTTCTGGAGTTAGCGGAGCTACACCAATATGGAATCAATTAACTAATTTAGTATTAAAAGATAAACAAAATGAAGACTGGGAGGTACCAAAAAATTTAGTTAAAAAAAATATTTGCGGAAAAGAAGAATGGACGCTATCTGGAAGTGAAATAAAAATTAATTGTCCAAAACCAACTGAAGCACCAATATCAGAAATAACAAATAATTAATTTGAGTTTTGAATATAAATCCAATAAATAGATTCTACTAAAGTAGAAATATTAATTGATTGAGGAGAAGAAATTAAAATTGTTAATTGACGGTTGTCGGGTAAAATTATTTGATTGTAATAATAAAAATTGGATTTTTCAGAGACAATTTCTTTAAAAAGTAAACCCTCGGGTAAATTAATATTGGAAAGACTTTTGTTGCTAGGTTTTAGGCCATCTAAATGTTTTTGAATTTCCGACAACGGTTGAGATTGAAAAATAGCTGACTCATTTTGAGACCAAACAAATTGCGGTGATGCATTGTCGATAATATAAATGGAAATATTAGACATATTTTCAGGAATTATTTTTTTGATTCGATTGCTAGAATCATTTATTGATGGAAAATTAATTTTGGGTAAATTAAAAGATAAATTGATTTTAGGTAATTGAGGGTTAGCTAAAAAAATTTTAGCTGATCTGTAAATCCAAAAAGAAAAACTTAATCCTACAGTTAATATTATTGAAAGTATAACTAGACGGCGTTTTTTTTGGATTCGTTTTTTTTCTCTTTCAGCTTTTTCTTCTTTACTCTCCTCACTAGGTTCGTAGTCATCTGAGGGGAATTGTTTTTTAGATTTGTCTGGTTTTGGAAGCATAACAGATAAATTATGACATATTTAATCACAAAAAGTTAACAACTGCGAATAAAATATAAAATTATCTTATAGAGATATTAATATTCTAGTTTACCTATACACTTTATTGTTCTATCTTGACCGGTGCATTTATTTTTAATACATTTTGTATTTTGATATTTTACTTGCGAATTGCAATTCATCTTTTCATCACTTAATCCAAACGTATATTTTGACTGATAATCGTAAATTCCTGATTCACAACCATACGGTAATAATATTTGTTTATATCTATTAAAAGCACCATAAGAACAAAAATAATTTCCAACACTGCAATCATTGTCTGTTTGACAAAAATTATAACTTTCTAAATATCGAATATCGATAGAATTATTAGGGGTAACAATAACTTCATAATTATTATTTTTATATAGTTTTTCTAATTTAATATTATTCTCTACTAAAAGAAAATATTCCTGTTGATCAACAATATCAGTACTGTCGTCTTTGTTATAAATATATAGCTTAAAATCATCACCAAAATTAGAGACAAAATCGCTTCTAAATGTTGCAAAATCAATCTTATTTTTATTTTTTAAGCTTATTTTCAAGGTATAGATTTTAGTTATTTCTTCTTTTTCTGTATCTACTAAAGTCGATGAATTGTTTGATTCTTTTTGTTTAATTGATTTGATAACAATTTCTTTTTTAAAAGATAAATAAATAAAAATTATTATTAAAATTAATACGAACGGGATTAGAAAAAATAATAAATATTTTTTTTGATTTTTTTTGTGTTTCATAGTTAATTATAATACTTATTCGAAAATTATTTTTTAATTTGTTTTAAAGTTAAAAGGCCGGCTTTGGCGCCAAGATATGAGACAACAGAAGCAGAATTTTTAATACCCCAAAAAAGAGCATCTTTAGGATCTTGATCATGGATTAAAGCGGCAACAAAAGCAGATCCAAATGAATCGCCTGCACCAGTTTCGTCAACAGCATGAGTATTGAGAATTGGAGAATAAAATTGTTTACTATCAACTAAAATGTGGGCACCCTCACGACCATTAGTGACGGCAATCAGAGGAGATTTTAATTGATGTAATTGATCCCAAAATTGAGAATGTTGATGTGATAGATCAATTAACATTTCGGCTTCTTCACGATTTAATAATAAAAAATCAACTAATTTAACTAATGGAATAATTTTTTTTCTTTGAGCAAGTTCTCTTTTACCAGGATTAAAAGAAACTTTAATATTGTTTTCTTTGGCAAAGCCAATTATTTGTTCAAAAAGATCTAAGTTGCCTTCAAGTGAAGTAATGTAGAGCCATTTAGTTTTCTTTAATAGACTCCATTTAAAATGTTTAGCTTCTAAACCAAATTTGCCCCGATTAGTTAGAATAGAACGACTACCATCTGGAGCAACTAGAATAACAGAAAAATCAGTAATATCTTTTTTATTCTGAATAATGAAAGAAGAATCAACTTTATCTTTTTTTAGATCATCAAAAATGAAATTATTAAGATAGCTTTCTCCAATTAAAGAAAGACAAGCAGATTTTAGACCAAGACGAGAAAAAGAAACAGCAGAATTAGTGGCTCCTCCGCCACTACAAAAAAGACTTTGATCGACTTCGTTTTTTGAGGATGCCGGTAAGGTGAGTAATTTCTTTTGAATACTAAAGACTTCTGACTTAATAAAAATATCAACCGTAGCAGCACCAATAGAAATTACATCATACATAAAAATTTATCTTTAATGACGGTTTTTAAATCAGTAATTACAGGAGTAAAAAGATCATAAATTTTTTGACTTTCAAAATGAGAAATATTTTGCCTTAAAGATTCTAAAAATTTAATCCTTAGATCAGTATTGATATTTATCTTAACAATACCGAGTTTAATAGCGGCAGAAATTTGATCGGAACTGACACCAGAACCACCATGAAGAGTAAAAAACTGTTGAGGTAATTTAGCTTTTATTTGACCAAGTAAATCTAGATTAAGAACTTCTGGTTGACCAACACTGACACCATGCAAATTACCGATTGATACGGCAAAAAGATCAGCTTTGGTTTGACTTAAAAAATCGTAAGCAAGATCTGGATCAGTGAAACTTCCTTGAACAATTTGGCTGTCGACTAAACTAATTTTGTTAAATTCAACTTCGACTAAAGCATCAGGATTAATAGTTTTTATTTCTTTTATAAAAGGAATGGCTTTTGATAAATTTTGATCAAAAGAAAGATCTGAACCATCAAAATGAACCATATCAAAACCAAGATTAATTAATTTTTTAAGCCGATTTAGATCGTGGCCATGATCCATGTTTAAAAAAATTGGTAGACCATCAATACGAGCTTTTTTGATTAACATAAAAAGCCGTTCGGCTTGAATAAATTTATCTTCTCCACCAGAAAGTTGAACTAAACAAGGAAAACCAGTTTCGGCAACAACTGATTCGACAGCTTGATAAATTTCAAAGGAATCAATATTAAAACTAGGTATAGCTTTTTTTTGGACTGAGTATTGAGAAAGATATTCTTTTAAAGAGAGCATATTATTTAATAATTTTTTTGGCGGCTAAAATTAAATCATTAACGCCGATACCATAATAATCATACAATTTTTCATAAGTTTTAGCAGAACGACCAAAGCTATCATTAACAGCCAAATGAATAAATTTGCATTTAATCCCAGCAGATAAAATCAATGAAGCAATTGCCTCCCCAAGTCCACCTTGTTGCTGATGATCTTCAAGACAAATTAGTCGACCAGTTTTTTTAACACTTTTGAGGATAGTATTAGTGTCTAAGGGTTTAATAGAAGAACAATTGATAATTTCTAGTGAAATATAGGGTTTGTCTAAATTAAGTTTAGCCTGAGCCTCAAAAACCTCATAAAGAATTGGGCCGTGGCCAATAACAGTAATATCTTTACCATTTTTTAAAACCTGAGATTTGCCAATAGTAAAGGCAAGTTTTTGATCAAAAATATCTGGGGTTTGAGATCGAACTAAACGAAGATAAGCCGGATGACGACTACGAGAAATAACTTTGACAATTTTTTCGGTTTCAATAGAATCGAGTGGAGAAAAGACTTCCATATTGGGTAAAGTGCGCATGAGAGCAATATCTTCTAAACTTTGGTGAGTAGCTCCAAGAGTGGTACTCATCAAACCAGAATGAGAACCAACTATTTTGACATTGGCCAAATTGTAGCAAATTGATTGTTTAATAACATTCCAATTAATTGCTGGAGAAAAACAAGAAAAAGAAACTAAAAAAACGGTTTTGCCAGTTTTAGCTAAACCAGCAGCAACTCCAGCGGCATTGGATTCGGCTACTCCACATTCAATAAATCTTTTGGGAAATTTTTTGGCAAACTCATTTAATTCCAAGGCTGATTTTAAATCAGCATCGACAACATAAATATCTTCATTAGTTTGGGCTAATTTTGTAAGAGTTTGACCAAAAGTGGCACGCATAGAAGTTAAATTCATAGTTTAGTTTTGGCTTTTAAATAAAATTCAGGAGTCATATTTTTAATATCGTGATAATGAAAATCTTTTTCAATAAAAGAAATGCCTTTACCTAATATAGTTTTAGCAATAATACAATTTGGATAATTAGAATTTTTAGATTTTTTTAAAATTTTTGTTAATTTATTGAAATCGTGTCCATCGACAGTAGTAACTGTCCAACCAAATTGGACGTATTTTGCAGCTAAATTTTTTAGTGGCATAATATCATTAGTAGAGCCATCAATTTGAAAATTATTATAATCAACAATATTAATTAAATTAGCTAATTTATATTTACTAGCAAACATAGCCGCTTCCCAAATTTGACCTTCTTGATGTTCCCCATCGGTAGTCAGACAAACAACTGAATTTTTGGGTTCTCCTAAGGCGAGACCACAAGCAAAGGAAAGCCCTTGTCCAAGTGAACCAGAAGAATATTCGACTCCAGAGGTTTTGGTGGAAACATGACCTTGAAGAAAAGAATTAAAAGAAGTGAAATTTTTTAGTTCTTTTTTGTCAAAAAATTCGGCATTAGCTAAAACTGAATAAAGGCCTGGAGCTAAGTGACCGGCTGACAAAATAAAATGATCTTTTTTAAAATCAAAAAGGGTGGAAAAATAAAGAGTAGTTAAAATATCCATTGAAGACAATGGACCGCCGAGATGTCCTCCACCGGATTGATAGAGCATGTCGATAAGGTCAAGACGACACTGACGAGCAATTTTTGGTAAATTAACATTGGGCATTAATTAAGTATAGAGCAAGCGAGGTATAATTGGCTACTGATGGAAGATTTTTATAAAAAATATTGTTTAGGGATAAAGGGATTTATTGCTAAAAAAATTGATGACGAAGGGGTGGTGGAAGAAATTGCCAATGATGTAATGTTGGCAGCGATAAATAGTGGAGAAAGTTTTGAAGGAAGGTGCAGCGAATTTTCGTGGCTTTGTAGTATTGCCAATCATAAAATTGTTGATTATTATCGAAAAAAGAAATTAAAAACAGTGTTATTTTCGGTAAGCCCTGTTTTTGAAGAAATTGCCGATAAATCTTTAAGTCCAGAAAGAGATGTCTTAAAAAATGAACTTAAAGAAGAAATCAAAAAAACTTTTAGAGAGATTGGAGCAAGTTATAAAAAAATATTACGACTAAAGTATATAGAAGGCTGGAAAATCAGTGAGATTGCTAAAAAAACTAAGTCAACTATAAAATCGGTAGAATCAAAACTGACACGAGCCAAAAAACAATTTAGAGAAGCTTGGGTCTATGATCAAAAAAAGAATTAAAAATATCATTAAATTGACCGGATTGATAACGGTTCGTCAAGGTTGGAAATTGGGAGAAAATTTATATCATTTGGTAAGAGAACCGGTGTTAACTATAAAAACTCTAATAAAAGACAGGGATAAATCTCAAATATTTTTATTAACTGTTTTTTTTCTGGCGCCGATATTGGCCTATGTTGGGGCAAGAATAATTTGGGATTATTACAAGTATGGTTTGATGATTGGGTCGGTGGGGAAAATATTTGTAATTGTGGCGGTAATTCAATTATTTTTGATTGGATATTTGGTTTATTGGCTAGTGAGGGTAATTCAAAAAAAACACGACTAAGATTGTTAGATATGATCAAACAAAAATTTTTTGAATACAAAAGTAAAGACTATTTGGAATTTAAAGATTTAACTGATGAGGTGGCTGATTTTATTAAAGAAAGTAATGTGAAAAATGGACAAGTATTGGTTTATTCTACCCATACAACAGTGGCTATTTGTGTGAATGAAAAAGAAACTGGGATTACTAAAGATTTTAAAAGAGTGTTGGAAAAAATTGTGCCAAAAGAAGATTATTATTGTCATAATGATTTGACGATGAGAACAGAAAACTTGGTTTGCCAATCTGGAGCGTCTGATTGTCTAAATGGTCACTCTCATTGTACTCACCTATTGATGAGAAATTCAGAAACAATTCCAATAGAAAACGGAAAAATGATGATGGGAGTATGGCAAAGAATTTTTGCAATTGAATTGGATTGTGGCCGAGATAGAAAATTGGTTTTCCAAGTTATTGGTGAGTAATTTCTTTAATTTTTTCAATCACTTCATTTAGAATATCTTCGGGAGTACTAGCGCCAGCACTAACGGCAATATTATCAATCCCAATAAACCAATCTGGATTTAATTCGGAAGCATTATCAACAATATAACTTTTGGCACCAACGGATTCAGCCACAGATCTTAAACTATTAGAGTTGGCACTGGTGGGAGCACCAACAATAATGACAAATTTATATTTTTTGGCTAAATTGATAATGGCATTTTGACGATCAGTGGTCGCCTGACAAATATGAGGCAAAATAGTAATGTTTGGGTATTTATTTTTGATAAAATCGAGAGCCTTTTGAGTTTCTAAAGTGGAAAGAGTGGTTTGAGTAATAATAATGGTATTGTTTGGATTTTGAATATCAAAATTAAAAATATTTTCAATAGTTACTGGAGTAATAAATTCTGGGGCTTCACCGACGACACCAACGGTTTCATCATGATCAATTTTGTTACATAAAAAAATGATGTTTTTTTGTTGTTGAGAAAGTTTTTTGACAGTATCGTGAGATCGTAAAACCAAAGGACAAGAAGCATCAACAATTTCTAAATTTTTATCTTTGGCTTGTTGATAAATATTTGGAGCAGTACCATGAGCCCGAATAATTACCACAGAATTACTAGGAATTTCATCAATTAATTGAACTGTTTTTATTTTTAATTCACTTTCTAACCAGTCAACAACGTGTTGGTTGTGAACTAATTCACCTAAAAAATAAATTGGTTTAGTTGAATTTTTAGCTGTATTTTTGGCTAAATCGATGGCCCGAGTAATTCCAAAACAAAAACCATGAGGATCGGCAACAATTATATTAGGCATATTTTAATTTTTTAGCTTTTCTTTTGCCCTTAATCGACCAATGTTTAAGACATCTGGCTTCATAAGTAAAGGTGGGTTTTTCACTTTTAGTGGCAAACTTTTCAATGACAATTAGTGGACTAGAATAAGAATCTGGCTCACCATTTTTTAATCTTTGAGTCATGGTAGCGGGAGCACCACATTTATGTTTGCCATCTTCGGTGTAAGTACAACGAGCAGTTAAAACTTCAAGACGAGTGGAAATAGCAATAAGATCACGAGTACCATTACTAAAAGCTTCACCTCGATAATTAGTATTAAGTCCAGAAAAAACAACATCTTTACCCATTTCGACTAATCTAACTACAACTTCGGCAATATCATCATCAAACATTTCCACTTCATCAATAGCAATAGTATTAACTTTTGGATGTTTCTTAATGACATCATTTAAAATGAAACTGGATTTGGCTTTTAGATTTCCTTGAGAAGAAGCAGGAACTGGAGTGGCTCGACGAGATCCACTACAACGAGAACAAACTAAATTTTTAGCAAAACGATCATCGACTTCTGGCTTATAAAGAATAACTTTTTCGCCAACGGCTTTGGCAGCAGAAATATGGTCTAAGAGAAGTAAAGTTTTATGAGCATTCATTGGACCAACAAAACCAATGATAGCTCCACGTTCTTTGGTTTTTTTATTCATGACCCATTGTAGCGTGAAAAAATGGAAAGGGAAAGGTAGGGTAAAACTTTTTTTGAAAGTTTGCCTACCTTAGCAGCGGGTTTTTAATCTTCAGAAAAGGGTAATTTGGGAATTTAGTTGTTGAGTAAGTTGTCGATGGCTTTTTTCCAAATCTCCGTGATTGTATGACCCATTAAAAATGGAACAAAATACGGCGATAATCTCATTACCTAGATCGACTAGATAGTACGGTTGTCGTCCATCATTGGGAAACAAAATCGGGCCAACCGATTTAACTGAATAAATTCTGGTGTCAGGAATAGCATTACAAATTGGCATCATAAAAACTCCTTTCTGTTTTTGAAGATTAAAAGTGCTGATTTAGGAAAAAATGGACTAAAATATTTGCCCTGCTTTTAGGGTAAATATATAATATTTGAATAAAATCTTTCAAATATTAAATTTATAATAACACATAGAAAAAAATTACAATGGGGATAATTAAAAATGAAAATGGCAGGAAAAACTTTAATAAAAAAGCTTTCACCTGCCAAGGTACTTATTCTCTTTTAACCTCTTCTCTCTCTTTGGATTTTGATCCAACTCTCAAAAAACCAAAAACGAACTTCTTTAATCTTTTTTATACGTTTCCAGAAAAATAAACGTTCTATTTTTCTTTTCGGAGGAAGAAGATATGCTTTTATTTCTTCTGTGTCGTCGATGACCAGAAAATAAAAATATGGTTCCCCAAAAAATGGACAAAAAACATCGCTAATATAGATGACAAAATCGAGATCAATTCTCGTGCCAGTTTCTTCGCTGTGATATGTCATATCTACGACACCTCCTTCTATATTTTTGAAAAGATTTATTAAAGAGATTAAAGAGCAAATTAAGTACCAAGGCATTTTAACACAATATATAAACAAGACGGCAGGTGTATACATTTTTTTAAAATGTACAGTGACCTGCCGATTTTGGATTTGAGTCAAAAATATTTGATGAAAAGAAAATTATCTGACGATTGTGTCCTTTTCATCTGGGCCAGTACCGATAAAGCGAATCGGAACACCAACATATTTTTCGATATAACGAATATATTTTTTGGCATTCTTTGGTAACTTATAAAATTTAGTGAGTCCTCTGATTTTGAAACCACCCTTAAATGTTTCGTAGATCGGGGTACAATTTTCAAGATCTGCAGGAACATAGGTGATCATCTTGCCATGATAAAAATAGGCAACGCAAACTTTGATTTCATCAAAAGTACCAATGGTATCTAAATGATTAACGCAAAGTTCGGTTAACCCGTTGGCAATAACAGCTTGTTTGGCTAAGACTAGGTCAAGCCAACCACATCGTCTGGGTCTTTTTGTGACGGTACCATATTCAACACCTCTTTCACGGATGGTATCGCCAGTTTCGTTATTTTGTTCTGTAGGAAAAGGACCGGCGCCAACTCGACTAGTATAAGCCTTGATAACTCCGATTACTCGTCTGACAAATCTGGGTCCAATACCAGATCCAACCAAAGCGCCGGGAGAGGTTGGATTTGAAGAAGTGACATAAGGATAGGTTCCTAGGTCAATATCCAATTGTATGGCTTGAGCGCCTTCAATGAGAATTCGACCTTTGTTTTTGATCTCAGTTTCGATGAGAGCTCCTGTATCACAAATAAATGGCTTGAGAAACTCTGCATAACCTAAATATTCTTCTAAAACACTTTCCACATCAATTTGTGGATATTCAAAATGCTGAAGAATACCATTGGTTATTTTGGCACTTTGAATAATCTTTTTCTTAAGAGTTACTGGATCAAGAAGATCCATCATTCTGATGCCAGTCCTTTGACTTTTTTCGGAGAAACATGGTCCAATACCACGTTTGGTAGTACCCAGTGGTTCTTCTTTAGCTTTTTCCAACAAAGCATCCAGAGTCTTATGCCAAGGCATAATGACATGAGCTCGGTTGGAAATAAACAGATTTTCTTCTACCCTGATGCCTCTTTTTCTCATTTCAGAAATTTCACCAATGAGAACACTTGGGTCAATAACAACACCATTAGCAATGACTGATTTGACATTTGGTCTAGTTATTGATGATGGTAACAGATTGACAGCAAACTTCTGACCATTAAAAACGACAGTATGGCCAGCATTATTGCCTCCGGTGGCTCGAATAACCATAGTACAGATTTTGGACAAGAAATGCACCACTTTACCTTTACCTTCATCCCCCCATTGAAGACCAACAACAATATCTACCGGTCTGATCGTCAATAGGAAAAAGAGAAAGTAAAACAAAAACTCTTTGAACATTATTTAGACATCTCCTTTCATTTATATCGCATAGTTGCAATATATTGTCCAAGACCAAAAAAATTTGGCCAAAAATAATATATTGCAACAAAAATATTTTTGACTTTTTAAAGTACGATTTTTGACAAATTAACTAGCTTTTAGTCAATTTACAAAACTGACTGAGTTTATCAATAAATTTGGGAAAAAGTAAATCAAAATAAATTAAAGATATAATTGTATTGTAATGATTACGATAAAATTGATTTATGAATCAGGCAACTATTAAGACTTACGACAAATACGCGAAAGAATATGATGAAGAAGTAATTGAATTTTGGGAAAATTTTCCAAAAATAATTATTGATAAATTTTGTGAAAAATTAAAAGGAAATAAAACATTAGATTTAGGAAGTGGTTCTGGACGAGACGCAATTATTTTAAGAGAAAAAGGACTTGAAATTATTTGTGTGGATGCTTCAAAAGAAATGGTCAAAATTACCAATAACTTAGGTTTTAAATCAATAGAATCTGATTTCCAAAACTATAGTTTTCCTAAAGAAAAATTTGATGGAGTTTGGGCATATACTTCCCTGCTTCATATAACTAAAGAAGAGATGAAAAAAGTTTTAAAAGAAATTTATAAAACATTGAAACCAGATGGAGTTTTTTTGATTGGGATGATAGAAGGAATTTATGAAGGAGAAGTAGAAAGAGAAAATATGTTGGGAGAAAAAAGATTTTTCAGATTTTATGAAGAACAAGAATTAAGAAAAATGATTGGAGAAATAGGATTTAAATTTGAATTTCAGGAAAGATACAAACCACACTCAAAGACATATTTGTCACAAATTTATATAAAGTGAGAAATAGTATTTCTGACATCGAACTAAAGCGAAAAAAATGCTATCTTTGAATTTTATTGCGAAGTTTTATATAACGCCCATCTTGTTTATGTTAAAATTGTTCATTATTATAATTTGAATTTAATAAAGATGAAAAAGTGTAAAAGTTGCCAGGAAGAAATTGATAGCAAAGCCAAAAAATGCCCACATTGTCAAACAGACCAAAGAAACTGGTTTGTAAAACATAAGATATTAACCGGAATACTTATAATCATAGTCATCTCAATGTTTTCTAACATGTCTGACAAAGAAAAAACCTCATCTATCCCAAATACTAATGAACAACAAACGCAGGAACAAGTGGTAACTAATGAATCAACACAGGCTAATACAATTGTTACATCTGCACCAACAAAATCTCCAATAAAAACCACAAATATCACACCTACAACCCAGCCTAAACAATCCGCTCCTGTTTCAAGTGAAACAACTAGCCAAAAAAATGCAGTAAAAAAGGCAAAATCATATCTTAGTTTTTCGGGATTTTCTCACGATGGATTAGTTGCCCAACTAGAATATGAAAAGTTCTCTCACGAAGATTCAGTATACGGTGCAGATAATTCTGGAGCTAATTGGAATGAACAAGCAGCTAAAAAAGCCAAATCATATATGGATATGTCGGCATTTTCGCGTGGTAGTTTAATTGAACAGTTAAAGTATGAGAAGTTCACACAAGAACAAGCTGAATACGGAGCTAACTCAGTTGGATTATAACCTCCTATTAAGTGGCAATATTTGAGTTTTGAATAAATGTTCGTTCATCTAACTTAGTTAATTAATCAGATAAAATACCGGAAAGAAGTCGAGAATAAAAAGTTCGAGGTCAAAAACGCTATTTTGAGACGCGGATGGGGGTCGAACCCATCTATACGGTTTTGCAGACCGTTGTCTAACCGCTTGACTACCGCGTCAGTTAGAAAAGTAATGTATTTTATCAAAAAACCCTCCAGTTAAGGAGGGTTTGGTTGACTAAATTTTAGTTTACATCATACCACCCATACTGGACATGTCAGGAGTGGAAGAACCACAATGACATGATTTATCTGGAGCGTCGGTGACCAAAACATCAGTAGTCAAAATCATTTGACCAACAGAAACAGCATTGGTTAAGGCTGATTTGGTAACTTTGGCTGGGTCAAGAATTCCAGCATCAATCATGGATTCCATTTTACCGGTAGCGGCATTGTAGCCATAATCTGATTTTGGATTTTTGGTAACTTCATCTTTAATTAAATTAAAGATATAACCAGCATCTTCGCCAGAATTTTGAGCTAATCTTCTAATTGGTTGTTCTAGAGCAAATTTTAAAATATCAATTCCGACCTGTTCTTCGGCAGAATCAGTTTTGACTGAATCAAGTTTTAAAGAAGCTTTTAAAAGAGCAACTCCACCACCAGGAAGAATCCCTTCTTCAACTGCAGCTTTGGTAGCTTCAACAGCATCCTTGACTCGTTCAAGTCGTTCTTTCATTTCAACTTCAGTAGCACCACCAACTTGGATGACAATGGCACCACCAACTAATTTAGCAATTCTTTCCATGAATTTTTCTTTGTCATAATCAGAATCAGTTTTGCTAAGTTGGGCCCTAAGTTGAGAGACTCGTGCTTTTATTTCAACTTCTGATCCATTACCACCAATAATTCTGGTTTTATCTTTGTCAGAAGTTAAAGAATCAGCGTGACCACAATAATCAGCAGGTTCAGCGGTATCAAATTTGATACCAAGATCATCAGAAATTACTTGACCACCAGTAAGAACAGCAATATCTTCAAGCATAGCTTTGCGTCGATCACCAAAACCTGGAGCTTTGACAGCCAAGACGTTAAAGACACCTTTAATTTTATTAACGACTAAAGTAGCCAAGGCTTCACCGTCGACATCATCAGCTATAATGACAAAATTTTTGGTAAGTTTGACAAGTTTTTCTAAAAAAGGCAAAATTTCTTGAAGAGAACTAATTTTTTTATCAGTAATAATAATATAGGGATTTTCAACAACAGCTTCCATGGTTTCAGTATTGGTAGCAAAATAAGGAGACAAAAATCCTTGATCAAATTCCATACCAGAAGTCTCTTTGGTTTCTAAAAATAATCCTTTACCTTCTTCGGCAGTAATAAGTCCATCTTTACCAATTTTTACCATACTTTCGGCAATTACTTTACCAATTTCTTCACTTCCTGCTGAAATTGTGGCTACTTGTTCGATAGAATCTTGATCATCTGACTTAATTTCTTTTTTCATCTTATCGAGTTCTTCGATAATGACTTTAAGTCCTTTTTCTAAACCACGTCGGACAATCATCGGATTGGCACCTGCAGCGACGTTTTGAAGACCTTTGTTGACAATAGCTTGAGCTAAAACAGTAGCAGTGGTAGTACCATCACCAGCAGCATCATTAGTTTTTGAAGCAGCTTCTTTAATAAGTTGAGCACCCATATTTTCATAAGGGTTTTCGAGCTCTATTTCTTTTGCCACAGAGACACCGTCGTGTAAAACAGTTGGACCACCCCATTTTTTGTCGATGGCCACATTGCGGCCTTTTGGACCGAGAGTGGTAATGACAGCATCGGCCAAAATATTAACTCCATTTAAAAGTGATTGACGAGCATCTTGCCCGAATTTTAGTTGTTTTGCCATAATTTTTATAATTTCTAATTACTAATTAATAATTACTAATTTTATTTAATAATTGCCATAATATCGTCGAATTTTAAAAGTAACAAATCGACATTGTCTTCTTTATATTCTTTGCCACCCCATTCACGATAGACAACAACGTCACCGACTTGAACTGGAGAAACGATTTCGCGGCCATCATTATAGACAGCACCACCAACGGCCAAAACTTT
>Ga0209340_1000576_pt1 | contig 36968 bp, 31 predicted proteins | sample EPASupsiteSAE323_FD_187266 | JGI IMG/M metagenome (GOLD analysis project Ga0209340, IMG submission 187266) | Bioremediated contaminated groundwater from EPA Superfund site, New Mexico - Sample SAE3-23 (SPAdes) (version 2) | ecosystem: Environmental > Aquatic > Deep subsurface > Groundwater >... | reverse complement strand
GAGTGACTGCGCTCCTCTGGTTAATATAGGCAAAGCATTAGAGAAATACGGTGCAGATGTTAAGTGTATGCGGGATCCCACCCGGGGAGGCCTGGCCACCGTGTTGAATGAGCTGGCGCAGCAGTCGGGAATGGGCATATTGGTAGAAGAGGCTAAAATACCGATCTCTCCGGTCGTGCAGGGTGCCTGTGATATGTTAGGATTGGATCCTCTCTATATGGCTAATGAGGGCAAAATGGTCATATTTGTGAACCGTGAGCGTGCTGTAAATATTATTAATGATCTAACAAAACTTTCCGAGGCTGAAGGATCCGCCATTATTGGTGAGGTTGTCTTTGAACCAGCGGGGATGGTCTTGATTGAGACCGAGCTGGGTGCCCAGCGTATTTTAGGGATGTTGGAAGGGGAACACCTGCCCCGGATCTGTTAGCAGTTGCTGATGCTGTTGCTAAAGATGGACTTTTAGGTTTAATTGCAACTGAATTAAAGAATCAGCTAGCGAAGTCCCGTAAAATTTTTTGCGGGGCTTTTTTCTGCATATATTGAATATTACAAATATAACTATTGCTTAAACAATAAATCATGATTTGTTATAAACAACTAAAACGATTAATAATACTACGAACAACAAAAAAATGACCCCTGGGAGGGGGTCAAGCAAAGGAATATATGAAATACCAGTTGGCGTACGTCGCGATATCGCCAACTGAGTATTATTATAACATAGCTACAGTAATAACAAAAATAATTTTAAGTTATAAATATATAAAATATATATAACTAATTATTATAGATTTAATAAAGGAATTTCTGCAATTAAGTAGAATGTCTACTGTAGTCGAATGTTTGTTGTTTCTATAATTGCAATTAAATATCGAGATTTGAATATCTAAGAAATGATGAGGTTTACACAGAAAATAAGCAAACCCATGAAGGGTTCTGCTGCTTAATTGTTAGTGCGGCTAAGCTTGGCATGTCAGCACCAGGCTTATTTATGCGGACAGTGGATGCTGTAGTTAAAATTAAACATAAAGGGATGCTAAGGTTCACGCAGGAAAAATAAGTGGATTCATGAAGGGTTCTACTGCTTATGAGTTTGTGCGTCTGGTGCTCGGCATTTCTTTGCCGGCTTTTTTATTTTTGATTTGTTGTCTCATAAAGATTTTAGTCTGGACAAGGTTAAAGAGGATATTGTCCGGATTAGTCCCTCTGTAGTGTTTTCTGGTCTCGGGATGGACTAGGGAGGGTATAGAAACCTGGATTCTATGGTTGCTGGGGGAGGTGAAGAACAAAAACCTTTAAAAATAGAAAGATATATTATTAGTTTTGTTATAAAAATTGTATTGTATATTGGGGATTGGGATGGGTGATTATTAGCTATTTAATAAAATGGGGGGAATGAATTAAATGCCAACCAAACTAAGTCGTCGTGACTTTATGATTGCTTGTGCAGGTTCGGCTGCGGCTATATCCTTGTCGAGTTATTTGGCGCCATTCATGGCCGAGGCTGCCGCAGCGGGAGCACCGCCAGTTATTTGGCTTCAGGGAGCTAGTTGTACAGGTTGTTCAATTTCACTATTGAATACCGTGAACCCGGAAATTAAGGACGTTTTATTGAACGTCATCAGTCTTAAGTACCATCCCAATGTTATGGCAGCAGCTGGGGATCTGGCTATTCAGGACCAATGTTACAAAATCGCCAAGGATAATCCCAAAGGATTCTTCTTGGTGGTTGAAGGATCTGTTCCTACTGGAGCTGAAGGCAGATTCTGTATGGTAGGCGAAGAAAATGAACAGCCAATTATGTTTGAGAAGCTGGTTAAAGATATTGGGAGTCAGGCCCAGGCTATCTTAAGTTTTGGAACCTGTTCCGCCTTTGGTGGTGTTCCTGCGACCCCGCCTAATCCGACTGGATGTAAACCAGTATCCGAAATTGTAAAAAATGTACCAATAGTAAACGTACCAGGTTGTCCTCCCCATCCCGATTGGATGATCGGAACGATTGCTCATGTATTGCTTTATAAGGATATACCTGAGTTGGATGCCTTTGGTCGTCCCAAAATGTTCTTTGATAGTATTATCCATGACAATTGCCAGCGCCGCCAGTATTTCGATAACGCCATATTTGCCAAGACGTTTGGCGAAATGGGTTGTATGCTCGAACTGGGCTGCAAAGGACCAATGGCTCATTGTGATGCTACTACTCGTCTGTTTAACAATGGTGTAAACTGGTGCGTAAAATGTGGCGGAGTCTGTATTGGATGTACTGAACCGCAATTCCCCGGCTGGCCCATGTATGAAAGAATACCGGAAATGCCGATTAGTCCTGCCATGACTGCTACGGTTGACCAGATTGGTATGGTTCTGGGTGGGGCAGCAGTTCTGGGTATCGGCGGCCATTTGGCTGGTAATGTTATGACTGGCCGCATTGGGCCCCACAAGGACGAGAAGGAAGGTGACGAATAATGGCAGCACAGAAAATAGTTGTTGATCCCGTAACTCGGATCGAAGGTCATCTCAAACTGGAAGTAGAGGTGGACAATGGGGTCGTGGTTGATGCCAAATGTGGTGGCACATTATTCAGAGGTTTTGAATTAATCTTGCAGGGACGGGATCCTCGAGATGCTGAGCAATTGGTACAGAGAATCTGCGGCGTATGTCCTACTGGTCATGCCACCGCGGGCGTTCTGGCACTTGATAATGCTTTTGGCATTGAACCTCCGCCTAATGGCAGAATTATCAGAAACCTGATATTGGGTTCCAATTTTGTGCAATCACATATACTGCACTTTTTCCACCTGGCCGCGCTGGACTATGTAAAAGGACCGGATGTGGCACCCTTTACTCCGCGCTACGAAGCTGACTACCGTCTTCCTGCGGACATAAATGCTCAGGCAGTCAGTTATTATCTGGATGCATTAGTTATGCGCCGCAAAGCCCATGAAATGCTGGCAATATGGGGCGGAAAAATGCCACATGTACAGGCCATTGTACCTGGCGGGGTATCGGAAGTACCTGATACCGAGAAGATATATCAATTCAAAAACCGCTTGGCTGAATTGATTACCTTTGTTGATAAAGTTTATGTGCCGACTGTCAAGGCAGTTGCCGGAGTATACTCTGATTGGCTCAGCATCGGCAAAGGCTGCTCGAATATGCTGGCTTTTGGAGGCTTTCCTTTAGAAGAAGGCATGGATCATGTGAAAAAGGCTAAATTTTTCCCAGCAGGGGTCTATGTCCGCGGTCAGTACAAGGAATTACAGACTGATTTGATTGAGGAACAAGTAAAATATTCCTGGTACAAAGATGATACCGGCGGAAACAAACCGACCGAGGCGGTAGTAGTCCCGGATGCGACCAAAAAGGATGCTTATTCCTGGATGAAATCACCGCGTTACAACGGTGAAGCCATGGAAGTTGGACCCTTGGCACGTCAATGGATAGCCAAAAACAAAGATGTATTAGCTTTAGGCGACAAAGCCTTCTCAGTTATGGGACGCCATTTTGCCAGAGCAGTTGAATGTTCACAAGTAGCTCATGCTATGGATGAATGGGTCATGAAGCTGGAAGCCGGACAACCGGTTTGTGTGCCCCATAAAGTACCGGTTACGGCGCAGGGCATGGGCTTAGCTGAAGCCGCTCGCGGCGCCCTGGGACATTGGAACAAGATTGAACATGGCAGAACTGCTGTTTATAATGCCGTAGTTCCAACTACCTGGAATGCTTCTCCAAAGGATATCAGAAATGTACCAGGGCCAATGGAACAGGCCATCATTGGTACAGCGGTGAAGGATGCTAAGAATCCAGTAGAGCTGGTAAGAATTGTTAGATCTATGGATCCTTGTTTCGGATGTGCGATCCATGTCATGACTCCTGACAAAAAGGTTATCAGCCAGTTCACGATTAACTAGGGGGGTGGAATAATGATAAAAACGATGGAGTTAAGACATCCCCTGTGGCTCAGGTTGCTGCATTGGAGTAATATGATCTCCATTACCATGCTGTGTCTGACCGGCTTTTATATCCATGCACCTCAAACATTCCATTGGTTGTTCAAAACCATGGATAATGCCCGGATGGTGCATTTTGCGATGGCTTATTTATTAGTTTTTGGTATGGTGATGAGGGTTTATTTCGGTATAGTAACCAAGGATTGGCATAATGTTATTTATCAGCCCATTAAAGACACCATGAAATTTCCCAGCATGATCAAATATTATTTGTTCTTAGCCAAGGATCATCCTTTTTACGGGAAATACAACCCCGGTCAGAAGGGCATGTATACCGGCGTTCTGGTTCTGGCTATATGTCAAATGGTAACCGGCTTTATACTCTATAAACCTCTTTATTTTACCCATGTGGCCGGTCTCCTGGGTGGCTATATAGCCCTTAGAGTCATCCATTATATAATCACCTGGATATTTGTATTAATGGTACTGGCTCATGTATACCTGGATGTGACGGAAGGTATACCGGTTCTTATGTCCATAATCACCGGCAAGATCCCTGCTGATTTCCATCACGGTTATCATGAGGATGAAATGGAGAAGGCTCATAGTGAAAAAGGCATAAGCGCTTAATCAAGGAGGCAAAGGCTTGAATAAGGTTTCAGTCGTGGGTATTGGTAATCTGCTTATGCAGGATGACGGTGTGGGTGTGCATGCCGTCAACCGCTTGTCAGAACTGGATTTACCGGAAGGTGTCAATCTGATAGACGGGGGAACACACAGTTATGATCTGATCGAATTCTTTTGCGAATCAAATATTATAATTATAATTGATGCCATGCAAGCGGGGGGAGAGCCGGGAACTATTTACCGGGCTCCCCTGGAAGAATTGGGATTGAAAACGGATGATACTTGTATATCGCTCCATCAGTTGCATTTTGTTGATGCCATGCATATGGTAAATCTCTTAGGGCACCATCCCCAGGCCATTGTCTTCGGAGTAGAACCCGCTTCCATTCAGTTAAGCCTGGAATTGAGTCCGGAAATAGCCGCAAAGTTGCCCCGTTTGGTGGAATTAGTTCATAATGAAATAATTGAGCTTATAGCCTAAATGGAGAGTATTTTGGTTATTATATTATCCAGGAACATAATTAGGGCGGAGCAGGGAGCAAAAATGCAGGACAAAATTGGTAGTTATCAGATAAGGGCTCAGTAATTGTTCAGGGAGTAGGATTCAGAACCTATGTCTTCTGTCTTGCCAAGGAGTACGAACTACGTGCCTGGGTTCTATATTCCTTAGCCTGTGTTTTTATTGAAGTGGAAAACAAGATGTAAGCAAATATAAAGTAAAAGGGGGCTGAATTAGCCCCCTTTTTATTAGGTTGTTTATTCAGTTATTTCAATAGATGCTTCTGGATCAAAGGGATTGGTACGGATAGCAAGCGAAAAGAGATAGGGATAATTCTTGTGTAGATTTTCCATATAGGCTAACCATTGATTGACAAGTAAAACATAGACCCGGCCTATATCACCTCTTAAGTGGGCATAATCACTATTTGGTAATTGGCTTAATTCTGCTCTGCCCCCTAGTTCTTCCGTCAAGTGAAATACCGCTTGCAATAGTTGAGAGAAAGTCTCGTGTTCCAGCAGGTTGGGATTCTCCAGCAGACGCAGGAGATGATTTCTTTTTAGATATAGCAAAGATTTTAATTCCTCCAGTTGCGAAGGCAGGGCGGTCTTGTCCATATTAATTTCCCGGATATTTCTCTTGGCCTGATCAAAATCTGATTTAGACCAGGATGTATTTAGCTTTAAGTGCTGACCAAAACTCTTCGCTTCCAGATCTGCCGAAGCCAGAATCTTGAGCAGATCAGTACCTACATCACTATAAAATGCGCCAATAACCATATTGAGTTTCTGCATGCGGATATTTTTATCCCTCTTTCCCATCAACTGGTTTAAAACAATGGTTACCAGGATAGTAGAAATAGGTAAAAAGCCCAGTTGCGCCACAAAATATTTAAATATAAAGGTCGAGTCCCTGAAAATTAGAAAATGTATGTAATAAGCTACCACAGATGTAAGCAAGAAGGACAATGCCAGAGTAGCCAGCCAATTAGCTCGTTTCATTGAGAACCTACCCCTTTCATAAGATACATCACTGTAGATATGAGACTCACCATATCAACTGGCAGCATCAATAATCGCTATAGTACAGCGAGAGATACAGACCAGTTTCCCGGATTCATCATAGATGCGGATATCCCATATAATGGTGGTTTTGCCTACATGTACCGGAATCCCCACTGCCTTTACGAGCCCTTCTTTTACGCTGCGGATATGATTCGCATTTATCTCCAGCCCTACAGCCTTTTGACGATCACGGTCTATAAAAAGGTAACTTCCTGCTGATGCTACGGTCTCAGCTATAACTACCGAGACCCCACCATGCATTATCCCAAACGGCTGATGGGTTTTCGCGGTTACCTGCATGGTTGCCACGACCCTCTCCCGGGTATATTCGACGACCTCAATTCCCAGGGTTGCCATAATGGTCTGGCTAATATCGAAATTAGAAATATCTGGCATATATTAATTACCTTCTGATTTTTGGTAATTATAACATATTATCAACCTTGAGTTATATATTGCATAAGTGTGATCGTATCAATTATCGTGACTATCGGCCACATAAAAATAGACCCCATGAGGGGCCAAGCAGACCGTCAAAAAAGCCCAATAGCTGCGTTATTAACAAAAGCCCGTTCAATCAACGTACCTATGTATGAACCGCTCCCTGTCAAGTAGACAGCAAAAAAATTAAAAGCTTCAAGCAACATTTGCGGGCTGGTTTCGAAATTCAATCGGAGCCAGCCCGTTTAGTTTAGCCTGGTAACGTTCATGGTTGTAGAAGTGGATATATTCATCGATTGCTTGTTGTAATTCATCGTAAGTATGAAATCTCTTTAAGTAAAACATTTCGGACTTCAGTGTGCCCCAAAAGCCTTCCATCGGCCCATTGTCAATACAGCGGCCAACCCGGGACATGCTTTGCTGGCAGCCTACCAGATCAAGTTTGGCCCGAAAGAGCTTACTTGTGTATTGGAAACCACGGTCGCTATGAAATAGGGGACTGGCACCTGGATTGTCTTTGATGGCAAAACCCAAGGTGTCAAGAACCAAATCGCTATTGTTGCTATGCCCAATCACATAAGACACTATCGAGCGATCTCCTAAGTCTAATATTGCACTCAGATAGGCCTTATGCCCATCGCCATATTTAAATTCGGTAACATCAGTCAGCCATTTCTCATTCTTTTGTTTTGCTTCAAATTTCCGGTCAAGGATATTCTCGGCTGTTATCTGAGGTTTAGAAGGTATGTATGTTTTCCTTTTGCGGCGAATAACTGATTGGAGGTTGGCAACTTTCATAAGTCGGTGTATGCGTTTTACGTTGTAGTTCGTATTATGCTGTCTATTAAGGTTCAGTGTTATTCTGCGGTATCCGTAAATGCCCTTGACTTTCGTGTATAGCATTATGATTTGTTCCAACAATGTGTTGTTCTGTAATTCCTGCCGACCTGGTTTTCGGCAGAGCCATTTGTAGTAAGCGGCACGTGAGATATTTAGAATCTGGCATAGCCGGGAAAGCGGATAACCTTTTTTCTGATGAATCTGCTGTATGGCTAGATATTTCGTCTCCTGTGGTTGAAGACTGAGCTTCGCCCCCTCTCTATTTCCTCCAATTTTTTTAAGACATCGTTCTCCATCTGAAGCTGTCTGTTTTTGGCTTCCAGCAATTTGTTCTCTGCTTGCAGCCTTTCCATTTCATTCATGTCTTCCAATGGCTTGCCTTTTCCTCGGTTATCCTTAAGTGCTGAAATACCGGCCCCGTTGTATTTCTTTACCCAGGTATATACCTGCCCATAGGAAACCTGAAATTGTTCTGCCGTTTGGGCGTAATTCGAATCATTATTGATGCAGTACTCAACAATTTCAATACGTTCGGCAAAGGTTGTTTGTCTGCCTTTTGTCATGCGGACCCTACCTCCCGGAGAAGATTTTAATATATCCTCATGACTATTGTACTGTTTTGCCCAGCGAGATACAGCACGAGTAGCAGTTATTCCATATTTTAAGGCCAAATCAATGGAAGATTCTGATCCGGATAGATATTCCTCGACAACTTGTTGCTTAAACTCGCTGCTATAGTACTGCTTTTTGACGCATCCCAGCCCATCGATACCATTCTTCTGATATTTCTTGACCCACTCCCATAAAGAGCCATGGTGAAAACCATAAATTTTACTCAGGCAGTTTGAACTCTCTCCCTGCAAATATCGTTCGACGATTTCCAACTTGACTTCCTTTGTTAACTTTAAGCACTGGTTCATAAAAATACTCCCCTCCAATGACAGTTTGTTTTTTCACTGTCTACTTAGAGGGGAGCATATCAGTACGCCTCAATCACGGGCTTTTATTAATGCCTTGCTCTTGAACTTTTTTGCTCGGCCTGACTTGATAGACACTCTATTAGGCCCCTTGAGGGGCCAAGTAAGGAGGTTTTTGAATAAGAAATATAATTGTAAAAAAACTATTTATTTATAATTATGTTCCATTCATCCGGTTTTTCACTAACAAGCTTCACGGTGAAACCCTGTGAAGTAGCAAATTTGCTTACGTTTTCCCGGGATACATTGCTGCTGCCAATGATCTCCAATTCCTGGCACTCCTTTTCCAGTGCCTTTTTAGTCTTAAGCACGGGCAGGGGGCAGCTAAGGCCTCTTACATCAAGGGTATCCATCTTATGCATCAACCTCCCTATAAGCCCAGCCAATAATGCTGACTATTACGATGCCAGCAATCAGGGCGATTTCACCATAATATGTAGCCCCTTTGGCACTGGAGGCCAGCATAAAGTTGTGGGCCAAGGCTGCACCGGCAATCATCCCTACTACCGTCGCCGCCGCATCCATATCGCCTTCGCTGCCCAAGATCATCTGTCTAAGAGGACAACCACCCAGCAGAACCGCGCATTGACCGACCAGGAATAAACCCAGGAAATTAAAAATATGGTTGGTATGGGCCACTGGTTGGTTGGCAAAGCCTAGGTTGAATTTGCCTAGATAGATATTTAAGATTAGTACCGTCAGGAAAATACCTCCATAAGCTAACAACAAAGTGGTATCACGGATTAAGAAGAAATCACGAAAACCGCCGCTCAAACACAAACGGGCTCTCTGGGCTAGAATGCCGACCACTACACCCGCACCTAGGGCTATCCACACGGGCGCATGCAAGCTGCCCGGAGCTGTGGTACTGAAAAACAGAGGTCCCCCTCCGGCCGGATTAAAGTTTATGCCTACCAGCAGCAGAACCAGCAGGAGAACCGTAGTCAGGATGTAAACGTAGCCTCCTGCTGAGGTTGGCTCGGTTTTGGCAGCTCCTAGGTTAAAGCCTCTTTTCAGGAAGAAAATACCCCAGATGATGCCGACAATAAAGCCAGCCAAACCCACTACGGCATTCAGGTCACCGCCACCCATTCTGAGGATATCACGCAGGGGACAACCCAAAAACACCAGCGCGCCTAGCATCATGAAAATCCCTAGTACGAAACGCACAAAAGTTGAGGAACCACCACGGCTCTTAAATTCTCTGGTACTAAAGGCGGCAACGAAAGCACCAATTACCAGACCGATCAATTCGGGGCGCACGTACTGCACTGTATTAGCCCGGTGGAATCCCAGGGCGCCGGCAGTATCGCGTAAAAAGCAGGCAATACAAAAGCCCATATTACCTGGATTGCCCTGTGCGACCAGTAGAACTGCTAATCCGCCTATGATTACACCAGTAGCAATCATCAACATTTTTCCCTTGTCCAACTAACATCACTCCCTAATAATTATTTTGTCTAATTAATACGTATTCTGGCTAAAAACATATTATCCTGCATATAAAGTATGAAAATAAGTTATAAAATAGCAAGATATGATAACCAATAGTTATTTTAATAATAATTAGTAATGTGTTAGATTTATACTGTGGATGCGGTAATTGATTTGACCTGGCAGGCCCGCCACACTTATAATATTGAAGCATATTCAGTAGGTAAGCTGGTCAAACAGAAAGGTCGTCCCTACCTACACCTGGAAAGTGACTATTCGAATTCTGATCTGGAGAGCTTAAAAGTACGTATTGAGGCTATGTTGGAGATGGTAGAAAAATGATTGGCATTGGCATAGATATTGGTTCGGTAGCCACCAAAGGTATCATTATTAATGGCGATATACAAGCAAGAGCAATGGTACCCACCGGTTGGAGCCCGCGGGATGCCGGACAGGCGGTCATCGGGCAGCTCTTGGATTTATCCGGCATAGAACGTTACAACGTGGAGCAGATATTTGTTACCGGTTATGGCCGGGTTGCGTTTGCAGAAGCGGATAAAACGATAACTGAAATAAAATGCCACGCGCGGGGAATAGCGGAGATTTATCCAGAGGTTCGAACTATTATTGATATCGGGGGGCAGGACAGCAAAGTCATTCGCATTGGTGATAACGGCCAAGTTTTGGATTTTGCTATGAATGATAAATGTGCGGCTGGAACCGGTCGTTTCCTGCAGGTTATGGCTACGGCACTAGGCCTGGATGTCAGCGAGCTGGGGGATGCGGAAGAACCGGCTCAGATGCTGTCTATCAGCAGTATGTGTACTGTTTTTGCAGAATCGGAGATTATTGGCTTGCTGGCTCGAGGTAACCCCAAAGGCGGAATTATCGCGGGTTTACACCAATCGGTAGGCAAAAGAGTAGCCGCTATGGTCAGAAGAATGGGCATAAAGGAAGATGTAGCCTTTACCGGTGGGGTAGCTATAAACCGGGGAGTACAGCGAGCCTTGCGGGGAGAACTAGGCTGCCCGGTCATAGTATCTGATGCCTGTCAATATACTGGTGCCTTGGGTGCAGCTTTATTAGCAAGTAAACTATAAAATATATTAGGGAAGTGGCTCTTAGTCAGAGTGCGTTTTTTTCAGGGACAAGGGGGACAGGTCCGAAACCACGGTCCTCCTTGTCCCTGATTTTTGATATGATTTCAATGGACTTTATCTGGTAAGTAAGTTAGATTAAGCTTAGACACGCCATTAAAGTCCTATTAATATGAGGGGGGTATGGAAGTGGGGAAGTACATTAGGGTCCAGGATCGGGATACCGTATTGGAGATATCTTATGAGGATATGATAAAATATCACGGACGATTTAACATCGGTGGTGTGGCATTGGCCTTTAAAGCGCTGGAGCTCGGTCTATCTAAATGCCTTCCCGAGGGGGAGATACCGATGCGGAACAAAATCAGTTTTAATTCTGCCTTGGGCATTTCAGCAACGGGTGTTGTCGATGGTGTGGAAATGGCCACCCGGGCCCTTTCGCGGGGATGTTTAAGTACGGATATGACTTCCGGACCTGACATTACTACCACAGTAAATCCCGATGGCGGCAAGTTTTATTTTGAAATCAATTATGATGGCGTTAGACTTGGGTTGGCTTTGAAAGAAGGCCTTATACCGGAAGAGTTTACCGAAATATTAAGAATAGCGATGGAAAGAGGACTAAACGAGGATGAGATGCAGAGGCTGCAAGTGGTGAAGGAGGCAATAGCTGCCACTGTGATTTCAATGGAAGCGAAAGATTTATTCAATCTGTACTATCTTTAATTAATGACCTAATAATATTATGGATTGTTGTGGGATTCGTCCCTTCCGTATATGAAATTTGTGGAAAGATCATAATATGGCTATAATCAAATTAAGGAAAGGGGGGGTGTACATGCAGGCAGGAGTACGCAATAGTCTAACGGGAACGATAATTGAAATCAAGCAGGGCGATATAATGTCCGAGATTGTTACCCGGGTGGGTGATAACGAAATCACTTCGGTAATGACCACCGATTCTCTTCGGGCGGTGGGATTTCAGGTTGGGGATACAACAACTGCATTGATAAAGGCTATCAATGTTGTCCTTATAAAGTAAGAATTAAGATAAGAGTAAAAACCCCACTTGTGTTGGGTTTTCAGACCGTCAAAAAAGGCTAATAGTTGCGTTAATTCGGAACCTCCGTTCAATCGACGTACTTGTTACGGGGACATTCCCCTTAAAGGGGTGTGTCCCCATACATTATCCGCCTCCGGAACTTCCGATTGCCTTGCTCTTAACCTTTTTTGCTCGCTCTGGCAGGGTGTCGACTTTTTCGACCCCCTGACCCCCCCACTTTCGTGGGGTTTTTATGTGGGTATAAATACTTGTTTCTTGCTCCTATTGCCCAGCATGCTTTTTAGTTCCAGCATCCGGTTGTGACTGGGAGGTTTGATCTGGTCCAGTTCATAGTTCAGCCCCAGCAATTTCCACTTGTGACTGCCCAAGGAATGATACGGGAGGAGATCAACTCTGGTGACACTATCCAGGTTGGCTATAAAGTCGGCCATAGCTAGAAGATCATCTTTCCCATCGGTAAGCCCGGGAACGATTACATATCTGATCCATATTTCAATCCCTCTGGCATTAATTAGCTGCAGGTTTTCAATATTGCACCTGTTTCCAGCTCCCACCAGGTTATTACTCCCTTCATTATTCATATGTTTTATGTCGGACAGAAAAAGCTTGGTTAAAGGCAGCACTTCAAGTAGTGTATGCGCAGCAACATACAGTGAGGTGTCAATGGCTGTGTGAATGTCATTTTCCTTGCACTTTCCGAACACTTCCTTAACAAATTCAGCCTGTAAAAGTGGCTCACCCCCGGAAAAGGTCACACCTCCGCCTGAGCTATTAAAATAGGGAAGGCTGCGCAAAATAATTTGCATGATCTCGTCCGCAGAGTACTCCCTTGCAGTTGCCGCATCCGGATTCCAGGTATCAGGATTATGACAATACTTGCAGCGCAAATGACAGCCCTGCATAAAGATAACCGTTCTTATGCCCGGGCCATCCACTGTGCTGAAGGTATCAATTGAGTGAACTTTTCCATGAATAATCTCCAAGCCTCCAATCAACAAGATATACATCTGAAGTCCTCTAAGTATTATTTTAAAATTCTAGCAATTTTAATCATTATCCGGATTGTTTCATTATTACCTTATATTGGCGAATGTTTGCCGGAAAAATTTTAACATTATTTAATGGTAGACAGGCAGTATTCGTTTGCTATAGAATGTCCGTAAATAAAGTTTGAAAATGTATAACAATAAGTTATTATAACTGAACGCTTAAATGGCTTGTCTTTGGAAATCTTAGTAAAAACGATATTGGGATAAGATTGCTTATAATATTTAAAGGAGGATTTATATGACTGATTACCATCAAATGTGGAAAGACCTGGGGATGGATGTTGAGAAACATGAGGCTTTGTGTGAGGTTTTGCCGGATGCTTTTGCAGGGGTGTATCTTGATCAGGAAAACCGTCCGGAGGGCATGGGTTTTTTCGATTTTGTAGTATCCGAGATTCATGGGGTAAGGCCGGCTGAACTAATTGAGCATCAGAAGGCCGGTGGCAAAGTATTCGGTACTTTCTGCGTCTATGTTCCTGATGAAGTTGTTTTCGCCGCTGGAGGTATTGCTACCGGTTTATGTGGGGGCTCACAGTTCTGGGTTTCCGGTGGTGAAAAGGTTTTACCGCCTAATACCTGCCCGCTTATTAAAGCATCAGTAGGAGCCAGATTAGATAAGACCTGTCCTTTCTTCCGTATTGCTGATATGTATGTAGGTGAAACTACCTGTGATGGCAAAAAGAAAGCCTGGGAGATACTTGCCCAGGAAGTCCCGGTACACGTAATTGATATCCCCCAGATGAAGCGGACCAAGGATATCACTGCTTTTAAAGGAGAAATCATGGACTTTATCAAAGTAGTGGAGGACTTTACCGGCAATAAGGTTACGCCAGAAGCTCTGGGGGAAAGTATCAAACTGATTAATAACAAGAGAAAGGCTTTGCAGCGACTTTATGCAACTCGCCAAGCATCACCTGTTCCCATTAGCGGCAAGGATGCACTGCTGGTTACCCAGATTGCTTTCTATGATGACCCCGCGCGCTGTGCGCAGATGACTAACCAGCTGGCCGAAGAATTAGAGGGGCGTATTAGTCGTCAAGAGGGAGTTTTCCCGGCTGATGCCCTGCGCATTTTGGTTACTGGTACCCCGTTGGCCATACCGAATTGGAAATTACATCATATTGTCGAGTCTGCCGGAGCAGCCGTCGTAGTCGAGGAACTATGCACCGGGACCCGCTATTTTGAGAATCTGGTTGATGAAACTGCTACTACCCTGGAAGGGCAGGTACAGGCTTTGGCAGAACGTTATATGAAGACCAACTGTGCTTGTTTTACTCCTAATTCAGGCCGCATTGATGATATCGTGCGTTTGGCTAATGAATATAAGGTGGATGGAGTTATTGATGTGAATCTGCAGTTCTGCAACCTGTACTCTACCGAAAGTTATCTGGTCAAACAAGCTCTGTCCGATAAGGAAATTCCGGTTCTGCATATTGAAACGGACTACAGTGAGCAGGATGCCGAGCAATTAAGAACCAGAGTAGAGGCATTCCTGGAAATACTGAAGAAGTAGGTGCCGGTATAACCAAGAATTATCAAGCTCTTCAAAAAAGCTGGAGTTTTTATATGCTCCAGCTTTTTAGGTTTGGGGTTCACTATGCAGATCTTTACCCCAAACGGCAAATGCAATCATGCCAATTAATCCGCAGGCGAAGGCTGTCATGAAGTTGGCGCCGGGGGAGATATGCCACAGATAAGCACTGCTTAAAGCCGCTATAGCAACGATGATATCCCGGATCAAATAGTAGGTGCCGAAGGTAGCTGCTTTGAGGTTTTCGGGGGCTAGATCCATTATCAAGGCCTTGCGGGTAGGCTCGCCGAATTCTTTCAAACCTCTTATTATAAAAGCCACTACCAGGGCGCTAAAGGTATGGGAAAAATAGAGCACCAGGGGAAATAGGGTGAAAAATCCAAAGGTAATGAGTACAAAAGGTTTTTTGCCATATTTATCAGCCATGTAGGCTACCGGAATATACACTAATACAGCCGTAATCATTTCTACAGTGGTCAGGATGCCAAACCGCAGAGCTGATATTTGATTAACATCTACAACCCATAAAACAACAAAGGCGTAGGGGATCTGTTCCGCGAAGCGAATCAATATGTCTGAAATGAGAAGACCGCGCAGACCAGGAGTGAAGGAACTAAAAATTTCGCGCGCATGCAGATGGGCTTCAGCTTTTCCTCCGCCGTCTGCAATGAAATAATACTGGACTATGAGTGACAAAACACCCAGGATAAAGGCCAGACCAAAAGCTATCCTGATTCCTTCCACCTTGCCATAAACTCCGATAAGCAGTCCTCCAATGACGGGTCCTAAAGCCATAGGGATGCGCCTGACCAGAGAATGCAGGGTAACCCCCATGGTACGCTGGTCTTTTTTCATGACCTGGGATACCAGGCTCATGATGGCGGGCAGAGAAACAGCAGTCCAGGCGATGAAGAATATAGCGCCGATTAAGACGGCCTGCCAGCTGGGAATTAAAATAACGATGGCATAACCAAAAAGAGCAATTATCGTAAACAACATCAATGATTTCTTATAACCCAGTTTATCGGCCAGGTAGCCCCCCGGGAAAGAATAAATGGCGCTCAAAAAATTGTCCATGGCGTTAAGAAAACCAACCGCATAGATAGATCCGCCCAGGGCAATTAAATAAAGGGGCAGAAATCGCTCCGCCATTTTTTCTCCCATACCAATTAATATCACCATAATCAGCATGGACACCATACTGGAATTGATACCGAAAAAGCTCGCCAAGCGTTTCTTGAACTCTGCCATTATATTCGCCTCGGTTTCTAAAATAATTAGAGCCAAAAGGGGGTCGCCAGACTCCAATTTGGTAAATAATACAATTACAGAGTTATTATACAACAAAAAACGACGCATATTTATAATGAATTATCTGCTTATAACATTTCAATCAGATAATAATTGGGTTGCCAGGTTACAAACTTTTATAAAAGGTGCGCATGATAATCTCTTCCTGTTGCTCCCGATTAAGTTTGATGAAATGTACCGCATAACCCGAGACTCTAATAGTCAGGTCAGGATACTTTTCCGGATGTTCCATGGCATCTTTTAAGGTCTCCAGTCTCACTGCATTAATATTGATATGTTGACCCTCCTGCGCAAAATATCCGGATATAAGGGCGGTAAGGTTATTAATTTGTTCAGATAGGGTGGTTCCCAAAGCAGAAGGAGTTACGGAGAAGGTGTAGGAGATTCCATCCCGGGCGTATTCGTAAGGTATTTTAGCCACCGAATTACAAGCAGCGATAGCCCCATTTTCTTCGCGACCATGTAAGGGATTAGCTCCCGGTGCCAGAGGTGCGCCCCGCTTTCTGCCATCTGGAGTTGTGCCGGTGTGTTTCCCATAAACCACATTGGAGGTTATGGTCAGAACCGACAGGGTATGCAGGGCGTTCTTATAAGTAGGATACTTTTGCAGCTTGCGGGTAAAGGTCTTGACAACATCCACTGCCAGCGAGTCGACCCGGTCATCATCATTACCGAATTTAGGGAAATTGCCATTAACCACGAAGTCGATGATTATTCCTCTCTCATCCTTCACGGCTTTTACCTGAGCATATTTTACAGCACTTAAAGAGTCCGCTACCACCGAGAGACCGGCGATGCCAAAGGCCATGTAGCGGTGGATATGGCTGTCATGCAAGGCCATTTCTATTTTTTCATAAGCATAACGATCATGCATGTAATGAATGGCATTCATGGTATTTACATAAAGGGAACTGAGCCAGTCCATCTGCATACGAAAGCGCCGCCACACCTCTTCATAATCCAAAAATTCATCAGCATACACCGGCATTTCCAACCCCACCTGCTCCCCGGTGATCTCATCCCGGCCGCCGTTCAGAGCATACAGCAGCAGCTTGGACAGATTGCAGCGGGCCCCAAAAAACTGCATTTCCTTACCCATCTTCATAGCTGATACACAGCAGGCAATCCCATAATCATCTCCAAAAAATGAGCGCATAAGATCATCGTTTTCATACTGAATGGAACTAGTCTTGATAGAGATAGCGGCACAGTAGTGCATAAAGGGTGTGGGTAAATGCTCAGACCAAAGTACCGTCATATTCGGTTCAGGTGCGGGGCCCAGGTTTTCCAGGGTATGAAGAATACGGAAGCTGGTTTGGGTCACCAAAGGCCTGCCGTCTACGTCTGCACCGCCAATAGATTCCGTTACCCAGTTGGGGTCACCGGCAAATAGACTGTTGTAGTCAGGTGTTCGCAGGTGCCTGACCAGGCGCAGCTTGATAACCAGCTGATCGATCAATTCCTGGGCTTCTGCTTCATTCAGAAGCCCAGCCTTTAAATCTCTATTGATGAAAATATCCAAAAAAGTGGATGTCCTGCCCAGGCTCATGGCAGCCCCGTTTTGTTCCTTGATAGCAGCCAGATAGGCAAAATATAGCCATTGTACCGCTTCCTGAGCATTAATCGCAGGACAGGATATATCGAACCCGTAGATTAGCGCCATGGATCTAAGCTGCTGCAGAGCTGCTATCTGATCGAAGATCTCCTCTCGCAACTGGATGCTGTCTGTCTGCATAGATTTATTGAGCAGAGTCAGATCTTTTTCCTTGCTGGCGATAAGAAAGTCAACCCCATAAAGCGCAACCCGGCGGTAATCGCCGATAATCCTGCCCCGCCCGTAGGAATCAGGCAGACCAGTAATAATGCCTACCCGGCGGGCGGTTTTCATCTCCGGAGTATAGACGCTAAAGACCCCATCATTATGAGTGCGCCGGTGAACGGAGAAGAACTCCTTTATGCGGGGATCAATTTCATAACCGTAAGCTTGACAGGCTTTGACAGTGGTATTTAATCCTCCATATATGTTAATCCCGCGCTTAAGTGGTTCATCGGTTTGCAGTCCCACGATCTTTTCCAAACTCTTATCGATATACCCCGGACGATGACTCGTAATGGTTATGGGAATATGGGGATCAACTTTGACAACTCCACCCTTATCATGCTCGGCGCGCAGCAAAACCTTGCATTTATCCCAGAGCTGGCATGTGGTTGCGCTTGGCCCTGCCAAGAATATCGAATCTCCATCATAAGGAGTATAATTCTTCTGGATGAAATCCCGAACATTTACTTCCTGCATCCAATGCCCCGGGACAAAACCTTTCCATGCTTCCATAGTATGCAGCACCCCCCTTTCATCATTGTCTTTTTATTATTAGTAACGACAGCAGGAAATAATCATTCAACGTGAGGTTCCTAACCATTACGGGATGACCCTGATTACTGAAAGTGATAAAATGAATGAGCATGAAAATACCTTGATATGGTTGGTGGATAATGATTATTTTTCAGATAAATAAATTAAACAAATCTTTTGGCGAAAAAGAAGTACTGCGAGAGGTTAGCTTGGCAGTTCAGGAAAAAGAACGAGTAGGTCTGGTAGGGCTTAACGGCTCGGGCAAGACGACCTTGCTGCGCTGCCTGACGGGTGAACTGCAGCCGGATACCGGCGAGGTTATGATATCGTCAACATTATCTCTAGGTTGCCTGGAACAGATGCCTGACAGTCAGCCAGGTATTACCGCTTGGGATGCGGTAATGGGGAGCTTTACTCACCTTATGGAGAAACGACAATTGATGCAAGAATTGGAAGAGAAAATGGGTGAGGGTGGATCTGGACTGCCCAAGGTTATGGAACAATATGCGCGAGTCAGCGAAGAATACGAACGGGCCAATGGCTATGCCTGTGAAAATACCGCCCGGCGAATTCTGACCGGGCTAGGCTTTGGAAGCGAGGAATTTGAACAGCCTCTGGCTACCTTTAGCGGAGGGCAGAAGACCCGTTTGAATATGGGCAGGCTCCTGGCCTTGGCTCCGGATGTTCTGCTTCTGGATGAGCCCACCAATCATATGGATATGGATTCGGTGGAATGGCTGGAAGATTTTATAAAAACATATGCCGGAACCGTTCTGGTTGTTTCCCATGACCGGATGTTTTTAGATAGGGTTGCCACTCGCATAGCCGAACTTCGACTGGGGGAGTTGAAATCCTACCAGGGAAACTATAGCGCCTATGTGAAGAAAAAAGCTGAAGACGAATTGGCGGAGCAACGAGCCTATCAGAAGCAGCAGGTATATATCCATCAGACGGAAGAATACATTAGGCGTTTCAAGGCAGGGATTAAGTCAAAACAGGCGCGAGGACGTCAATCCCAGCTGGAACGAGTGGTACGCATTGATGCCCCTCAGCGCGAACACAGTATCGGGAAGCATGTTATAAAAATGAATCGTAAAAGTGGGAATGATGTGTTAACAGTGGATAGGGTGGCGAAATCATATCCGGGTCGGGCAGTGCTTAAAGATGTGCAGGTAAGACTAAAGAAGGGTGATAAATTAGCTCTTATCGGACCGAATGGAGCTGGCAAAACCACCTTGCTAAAAATAATAAGCGGGCAAATACCGGCTGATCAAGGAGAGATACGGTTGGGGAGCCAGGTGGAAATGGCCTATTTTTCTCAGGAATATGAAGACCTGAACCCTAATCGAACCGTACTTGAGGAAATTTTATTTCATTATGACTTAACCCTGGAAGAGGCACGCACTATGCTGGGCGGCATGCTTTTTAGCGAGGACGATGTTTTCAAGCAGGTTGGGGATTTAAGCGGCGGTGAAACGGGAAGGCTGGCTTTCCTGAAAATGATCCTGTCGGGAGCCAACTTTCTTCTCCTGGATGAGCCCACCAATCATCTAGATATCGCCAGCTGTCAAGTAGTGGAAAAGATGTTGGCGGATTTTGATGGTACAGTCTTGGTGGTTTCTCATGACCGCTATTTTATTGACCAGGTAGCTGATCGAGTGTTGGCTATCGAAGATGGCCAGGCAGTATACTACTGGGGCAACTATAGCTATTACCAGGAGAAAAAACAGGAAAAGGCCAAAACTCTCCAAATAGAGAAGCGGGAAACGAAAGAAAAGGCTGCTCGGCCGGATTTGCAGTTGCGAGAAGAAGAGAAGGAACGCAAAAAAGTGCGTCGCAGACTGGACAAGGACTTAGCCATTCTGGAAGCCGATATAATGGAAACAGAAGGACGTAAAGCTGAATTAGAGAGCTTCTTGGCCGATCCTGCCACCTATAATGATGAAGGCAAAGCTCGTGACTATACTGCGGAGTATCGGCAGGTAGAGCAAATACTGGAGGCGGCTTATGGAAGATGGGAAAGGTTAAACCAGGAACTGGAAGAAATGTACAGGGTTGAAAGCCAAGGTAGCTAGACAGCGAGCCTTGTCTGACCAAATATCCAACGCAATGGTATTACGCATTTATACTGATTATGTCTAGTTAAGGCACTTTGGAGGCGCAACCGCGCCTCATATTTTTAATTGAGGCAGGAATGTGGGATAATGGCCGTATAGAGTGCTATAGAGAAATCCATATAGGATGATCTGAAAGGATATTATGAACTTTTTACCAGTTAACCAAAAGGATCTAATCTCGAGAGGCTGGGACGAACTGGATGTAATAATTGTGAGTGGGGATGCCTATGTCGACCATCCCGCCTGGGCTGCGGCCATCCTGGGTAGATTTTTAGAAGCTAAAGGCTACAGGGTTGGCATTATCGCCCAACCCGACTGGCGCAACCTGAATGACATCAGGAGTCTGGGCCAGCCACGGCTGTTTTTCGCCATTTCCGGGGGAAACATGGACAGCATGGTAAATCATTACACGGCTGATAAGAAAAGACGGCGGGAAGATATGTATTCGCCCGGTGGCAAAACCGGTATGCGGCCCGACCGAGCCACCATCGTGTATAGCAATTTGGTTCGTCAGGCTTATCCCGGGGTGCCTATCGTTATTGGCGGGGTAGAAGCCAGCATGCGACGTTTGGCTCACTATGATTATTGGAGCGATCAGGTTCGTCGCTCCATTCTGCTAGATAGCAAGGCTGATCTGTTGGTTTTTGGCATGGGCGAATATCCACTACTGGAAATAGCTAACCGACTTAAAGCCGGTCAAAATATTGCTTATATGCGCAATTTACGCGGCACCTGTTATCTAGCCAAAAACATGGCTCCAGACGCTAGGGAACTGCCTTCCTTTGAAGAAGCCACAGGAGATAAAAGGGCCTTTGCGCGGGCAGCCTGGATGATGCAGGAGGAAATCAACCCCTATTGTGCGCATACCATGACTCAAAAGCATGGCGACCGTTGGGTCATTCAAAATCCAGCGTCCTTGCCGTTGTCTAGCGAACAGTTGGATGAAATATATGGGCTACCGTTTATACGTCGTTACCATCCCAGTTATGAAAAGTTAGGAGGGATACCGGGTCTGGAGCCGGTCCAGTTCTCCATTGTCACCCACCGGGGCTGCTTTGGCGGCTGTTCTTTTTGTTCCCTGGGTATGCATCAGGGTAAGTTTATTCAGAACCGCAGTCCCAATTCTATTGCCAGAGAGGCCTCCCAGTTGGCTACTCACCCTGATTTTAAGGGAACGATACCCGATGTAGGAGCACCTTCAGCCAATATGTATGGGTTAAGGGGGCTAAAGGAGGAGATTTGCTTTGATTGCCGGCGGAGCAGCTGTCTGTTTCCGGGCGTATGCAAAAATCTTAACACCGACCATTCTCCGTCCGTGAAGCTGTGGGAGCGTTTGCGAAAAATCAACACAATCAAACATATCTTTGTGGCCTCGGGCATACGCTATGATCTGGTGCTCCGCGATAAATCCAGCCGTTATCTGAAAGATTTATGCCAGTATCATATAGGAGGCCAGTTAAAGATCGCTCCTGAACACGTAGCCTCCCGGGTCACCGGAATAATGCATAAGCCAGGCAAATCGGAGTATATAAGGTTTATAGACAAGTTTAAGCAGGTTAACCAGGCTTTGGGAAAAGACCAATATCTGGTGCCTTATTTCATATCTGCTCACCCGGGCTGTGATTTATCGGATACGGTTGAATTGGCTGAGTTTGTACGTGACCAATTACAGTATTACCCGGAACAAGTTCAAAACTTTACGCCTACCCCCATGACAGTTTCTACCTGCATGTACTATACGGGACTCAATCCGGAGAATGGGCATACTGTTTATGTGCCCCGCCAGGACTCTGAACGTAAAATGCAGCGTGCCTTACTGCAATATCGCAACCGGGCTAATCAAAGTCTGGCTCGGGAAGCTCTGCTAGCCTGCGACCGTGAGGATTTGATCGGTTCCAGCCCTCGTGCTCTGGTTCGAGGAAAAACCTCATCGGCAACCAGCATTAAGAATCATCGGTCAGGAAATAAACAAACAAAAAAACGAAAATAATTTATTCAAATATTGCGCAGGAGGAATGTGGGTGAACACGAGTAAACTCGAAAGGGCCGTTTTAGTCGGGGTAAAGTTGAAGCAAGAACAGGATTTTGATTTTGAATCTTCGCTGGAAGAACTACAGGGATTAACCGAAGCGGCCGGAGGCATCGTTATTGCCACCATGGTACAGGCCAAAGATCGACCAAATTCATCTACATATATAGGTAAAGGTAAAGTGGAGGAATTGATCCAACTGGTTGCAGAATTAGAACCAGACCTGGTTATTTTTGACAGTGAGCTTTCACCGGTACAACTGCGCAACCTGGAAGAAGCGGTAGAGACAAGAATAATAGACCGAACCATTCTGATCCTGGATATTTTTGGTCAGAGAGCCCATACCAGAGAGGGTATACTTCAGGTGGAATTGGCTAACCTGGAATACCGATTACCCAGGTTAACCGGGCGGGGAGTCGAAATGAGCCGATTGGGCGGAGGCATCGGTACCCGGGGTGCCGGGGAACAAAAACTGGAACTGGATCGAAGACGGATTCGCAATCGCATCCAGGATATAAAGCAGCAGATGCAAAGAGTGGAGAAAACGCGTATGCTGCATCGCAAACAGCGACAGCGGGCTGGACTAAAAACCATCTCTCTGGTCGGATATACCAATGCTGGAAAATCATCCCTGTTTAATACCCTGTGTAAAAATGCTCATCGTTCTGGAAACAAGCAAGTCGCTGCGGATGAGCGACTTTTTCAAACCCTGGATACTACCACTCGAAAAATATCACTGCCCTCGGGAAGGGATGTCCTAATTACAGATACGGTAGGTTTCATCCAGAATCTACCCCACCATCTAGTAGCTGCTTTTCGTTCCACTCTGGAAGAAACAGTGGATGCTGATCTACTCCTCCATGTTGTGGATGCATCGGGTACTGATTATCTTGAAAAAATGCAGGTGGTGGAGAAGGTACTTCAGGAATTGGGGGCAGCAGACGATAAAATCCTTACCGTGCTTAACAAAGCGGATCTTATTGACGATAACCATGGAAGCCAAAAAGTTGGTTTTTTTGTTTCAGCCAAAACCGGCCAAGGTCTCGAGGAACTGTTGGGTAAAATAGAAATTAAACTTAATCAATAGCGGAAAATCACCTAATACTACAAATTTCTGTAAAAAATACTGATAGACAGGACATCTGGTGGGGGGTAAAATAAATTTCGAACGTTTCTATAGGAGAGGGTTTTTTGTATGGCTTTTTTCGATAGTAAAAAAGGAATTTTTAGTTCAGCTATATTAATTTTTCTCGTGATGATGGCTATTGGAGCAGTCCTGGGTGGACAATTAAATAATATATTTTTTGAATCCGTTCAAACCAAAGAAGTCAAAGGAAAAGCTATCAATATTTTATTCATGGGTATAGATGCCCGCGATGCCAAAGCTAATTCACGCAGTGATACTATGATTGTAGCCAGTATAGACCCAACTACGCAAAAGGTCGCCATGGTATCTATACCGCGTGATACCCGGATTAAGAACTCCGCTGGTCACTATGACAAGATAAACAGCATTAATTTCATCGATGGACCGGAAGCGGCTTGCAAGGAAGTGGGAAAACTCCTGAATGTCACGGTTGATTACTATGTGGTCACCAATTTTGGAGGTTTTGGCGACATTGTCGATGCTCTGGGAGGGGTGCATATCAATGTGGAGACCAATATGATCCATCCCGATGCCGTTAATCCAGAGCTAGCGATCAATTTAACCAAAGGGTACCAGTATCTTAATGGCAAACAGGCCCTGGCCTATGTGCGCTATAGGGGCGGACCTCTTGCCGACATTGGCCGTACGGAGGATCAGCAAAAATTTATTAAAGCATTGGCCGCGGAAATGCTGCAGAGTAAAACTATCCTGAAACTGCCCCAGCTCATTCCGGAATTAAATAAAAATGTCCGTACTAACTTACCACTTACCGACATGATTTACCTTGCCAATATGGCTCAGAAGTTGGATATGACTAATATAAATGCGCAGACCCTGCCCGGTTATTTCTACTATGATGATATCACCGGGGCCAGTTATTGGGAGGCAGACAAGCAGATAGCCAGTACTATAGTGGCATCGCTGCTGAAAGGGGAAACCTTCAAAGTGGTAGAAGATACGCCCGCATCAGCTCAACCTGCCCAAACAAGCCCGGCGGCAACTGCAGTGGCAAAACAGCAAGAAGAAGTTGTGAAGAATCAGGAGGCTGTTAATACAACAGATTCTGTAAGCGATATAACCGGCGATGCGGTGAATAAAGACGGAAAGACTCCGGTTACTCCCGTAGTTGATGTAAGACCTGACTCAACCACTACTACTGATACAAGTAAAACAGTAGATAAAACTACCACTCCAGTTGTTACGGACAAAGATGAGCCGGCTCCAGATTCGAATACTAGTACTAATACTAATACTAATACTAATACTAACACTAGTACTAATACTAACACTAGTACTAATACTCAGGAAATTCGGCCTTAATTTGACGACACAAAAGAACGTCCCCCTGTTTCCCTTTGCTGCAACTCTATTTATGATCCTGTTTATAGCAGGTTAGTATCTCACCGTAGTACATAACATGATAATCATCTTGCGGGTAGCAATTTTCACGGATTGAATTATCCAGATTTTCTGGCTCCATGATTTGCTTGAAAACTAACTGACATTCAAAAATCAAACCACATTCCCCGATTACCGGGCTCTCTATGCACTGGGCTGCTTGGACGGTGAGGTTAGCTTCCTTAAATTTATCCATCTCCCGTCCTGATTTGGTTCCGGTGATGCCAAGGGATTTCTTTAACTCGCCGGGTGACGGTACACTTACTGAAAAGTCCTTGGCCTGATCAATCAATCCATGGGTGTAACGAGAATAGCGCACCATAACCATCATAATAGGCTTTTGCCAAATATAACCTATGCTTCCCCAACCAATAGTCATAGTATTTAAGCGGTCTCCATCCTTTACCGTTAAAAATGCTCCCCTGGGTAATTGCTTAAGAAACTGCTCAGAATAATCTTCATAGGCAAGTTTATTAACCATATCTTCATAAACTCCTTTCAAAAATTAAGGGTTATTAGTAGCATTAAGTTGTGTAGAGCTTTATCAACTCTTAAGTTAACTAAGGTTCTTTGTAAAGTATATAACAAAGTATTAGAGCTTAGCATTTTTTATATATATTTTTATTAGGTGTACATGACCGTAATGAGTAATTAGCGGATGGAATACAAAGGAGGTTTAAGAATGAAAAAATGGCTGGTTATGTCTACAGTTTTATTGCTATTGTTGGGAGTAACCGATTTAGCCTGGGCTGGGTCGTCCGGGACATCCCCCCAAGCAAATATTACTGGTACTTATAATGTCACCTTTACCACCGATCAGGGACAAGAACAGTCCGCCAAGATAATGATAGAAGATTTGAAAAATGGCAAAGTGCAAGCAAGTGGCGATTATAAGGGATATCCGCTCAGTATCGTAGGTGATCTAACCGGAGATGTTACCAAGGGAGGAGCAGTCTGCAGCTTCAATATCAACAAGCCGGGGTTGGTTACAGGGAAGGCTGAGATTAGTATCCAGTTGGTAGATGACAGGTATCAACTGCAAGGGCAGGGCAACGGATCATATTCCTACCTGGGCAGCACCGGTGTAGTTTCTGGCCGGGTTCAAGGAAACCGCCCGTACCCTGCAGCGACTCCCAATAACTCATACCTAGGCACGGCAGCTTTATATACAGGAATACTAATCTTAATGGCTGTATTAATATATATAGCCTGGCGTCACCGGGCGAAGAGAGTAAAAGGTTAGAAATCCTCTTCGCTAACATTAGGCTTCTATAAGCTCGATGCGCTCACCATCCGGGCCGGAGAAGAAAATTATTTTCTTCCCATTCATAGTCAGGCGCGGATTATCCGATTCAAATTCAACTCCTTGCTCCTTCAAGCTGACCATAGCTGCTTGTATGTTCGCTACGATAAAGGCCAGATGATCATATATTCCCGCTCCGCGCGAGGGAGGCGAAACGGCAATATATTCAAGCAGTTCTAATGTCAAATCACCGCATTGCAAATATATTATTTTCATTGTGTCATTGACTAGATGATCTACGACGGCACAACCAAATACCAGCTTGTAAAAATCAGCTGATCGTTCGCAGTCCTTAACTACCAGAGCCAGATGATCCAATTTATACATTATCTCACCTCCTGATCAGGGTACGATGGGACGGGTTCTTTTGGGACACGGGACCCGTCCCCATGTCCCATTAAGTCTGCTTGCAGTTGGGGCAATAGCCGTAAATTTCCAGCTTATGACCAGTAACATCAAAACCAGTTCTGGTCTGAATCAATGTACAGTAGTCCTCAAGCGGACAGTCATCAATCCAAAACATTTGCTTACAGGATGTACAGATAAAGTGATGCCGGTGTTCAGGGCGATTCAACTCGAAATAGGTTTTGCTATCCCCGCTGATATTAGTTTTTGTAATCAAATGTTTAGATACGAGTGTCTCGACACTTCGGTAAACCGTAGATAAATTTATGGAAACATCGTTTTTTTTAAGTTCCCAAAATAATTGGTCGACTGTAATCGGCTGTTCCAGCGCGGCTAATATCTCCAGTATCAAATTACGGCGTTTAGTATTTTTTAGGCCGTGGCTTTGCAGCAGGCCTTTATAATTATTGTTTTCCATCAATTCAAGTCAACCCCTCAAGATATTGCAGCATAACGGGACACGGGGACGAGTCCCCTGTCCCACTTACCGGAAACATGGGGTGGGACACGGGACCCGTCCCCGTGTCCCGTTATCAGGCTGTAAAACGAGTGCGCAGAGCCAGAGTGATAAAAAAGAAAAATGCTGCAACTAAGACTATGGTGGCTCCGGTAGCAGTATTCCAATAATAAGATAAGGCCAGTCCAATGATGCCTGATACAATAGCGGCCAGAATAGAAACGCAGTGATACTGTCTTACATTTTGAGTTACATTACGGGCTGCGGCAGCGGGCAGGACCAGTAAAGAATTTATGATTAACAAGCCTACCCACTGGATAGTTATTGTAACAATAATGGCAATTACTGAAGTAAACACGATTTCAACCAGTAAGGTATTAATCCCTTTGCTGGCTGCCAATGATTGATTTAGGCTTACTAAGAGTATCTTGTTGAAGCTAATCATCCATAGCAGGGTAACGCCTGCAAATGCACCTAACAGCATCAAGATTTCAGAAGGTGTTATGCTAAGCAAGTCGCCTATCAAGTAGGATGAGTATTTATTAAAGCTGCCTCCATAAGACAATATAACCAGTCCTGCGGCGATGGCTGTTGATGAGAATACCCCGATAATAGTGTCTGTAGATGATTTACTCTTGTTTTTTATTATCGTAATAATAACAGCGAAAAATACTGAAAATACTGTTGCCGCCCAGATTGGTTGGATTCTTCCCAGAAGAGCCCCCAGGGCAATTCCCGTAAATGCTCCGTGCCCCAAAGCATCTGAGAAAAACGCCATTCGGTTGCTTACTACCATGGTGCCCAGCATTCCAAATAATGGGGTAACCAGCAATATTGCCAGGAGAGCATTTTTCATAAATATGTGTGACATCCAGTGAAAAGGAAGCAGAACGTCAACGATGATATACCACCAGTCTAACATTTTACGTCTCCTTCATAGTTATCAGAGGGGAGCTTTATTTCCCGCCCCAGCTTATACCAGGACATGCCGAAAATTTTGGCGGTACGTTCATCACTAAAGACTTCCTGAGCTGAACCACTACAAACTACAGTTTTATTTATGAGCACTACCCGATCCGCATAACGGGCTACCAGATCAAGGTCATGAGATACCAGAATAATTGAGAGGTCATAGTTCTTTCTTAGCTCAGAAACAGTACTATAAAAAAGCTCCAGCCCATTATGATCAATGCCTGCCACCGGTTCGTCCAGAAGCAGAAGATCAGGTATGGGATCAAGGGCCAAGGCCAGTAACACTCGCTGCAGTTCTCCTCCCGATAATGTTCCCAGCTTGCGGTTGATTAGATGTTCAGCTTTCACTTTGGCCAGGCTGACCTCAACTCTGGTGCGTATGCTGCGGGGCTTAAATATCCAACTGGGAATGTTAGTCCGGCAGGCCATAAAGATATCAAAAACGCTGGTGGGGCTGCCCAAATCAAAGTCTAAATGCTGGGGTACATAACCGATCAAAGGATCGCCGTTGTGGATACCCTTAGCATCAACGTATTTTAATTCTCCAGTATGATTCAATTCACCGAGAATAGCCTTAAGAAGGGTTGTTTTCCCAGCGCCATTGGGTCCTATTATTGCAGTGAGTTCTCCACAGTGAATATGCACGTTTACGTTTTCCAAAATTTTTATGTTACCTATGTTTACCCCGAAGTTCTCAATTTTGGTGCAGCAAAGACCACCGCAGTCATCGTCTGATTTACAGTTATGCCTTATCTCATTTATCATTTAAGTGCCTCTTCCAATGTCTGTAAGTTTTGCTCCATAATATTAATATATGCATCAAGCGTCAGGTCTCCAGAGACCGCTGGATCCAAGGCGTACAGCTTGGCACCGGTTTCTCGGGCAATGGTTTCGGCAGCTTTTGCGGGGTATTGGGGTTCGGTAAATAATGCCGTGATTTGCGAATCACGAATAGTATTTATAGTTTCCTCTAATTCCTTAGGGGAAGGTTCCGTGCCAGGTTCTCTCTCAATAACCGCGGCTATATGAAGATTAAATTCTTTGGCGAAATAAGGGAATGCCTCATGGAAGGTAATAATATTCGTATTTTTTACCCCATCGAGGTTCTGATGCATTTTGGCTCTCAAAGTTTCGAGCTTATTAATATATTCTTCAGCATTGCTTTTATATTGGGCGGCATGAGCACTATCAATTGAACTAAGTTGCTCAGCTATATTCCTGACCTGCAAGATATCATTAGCAATACTAACCCAGACATGGGGATTATCTTCGCCATTGGCATCTTTTAGCAGATCAATTCCTTGGCTGGCTTCGATTATTTTAAGATTTGGCTGCTGCTTTAATGCTTTATCTAAAAAAGCTTCCATGCCTGCACCATTTACAATGAAAATATCAGCCTTTTCTAGGGTTTTTAAATCTTCGGGCGTAAGCTGATAATCGTGTAAACACCCAGTTTGAGGCTTAGTCATATTTACAACCTGAATGTCAGCAATATTCTTGGTAACATTAATTGTGGATATATATATAGGATAGAATGATGTGAGAACGGTAAGCTTTTTTTCAGGGTTGTTGGAAGAAACTTGGTCGCTGGGACTCTTAGCAGGTCCACAACCGCTTATAATCATTATACTAGCAACCAGAACCAACATTAACTTAATTAACTTGGAATACAATTTTATATCCTCCAAAAATAAAATAGAATGATTCGCATTTGCACTTACATTATATTCCTTTTGCTGGGGTTTGTACAGTTTATCAGCGATTTTTATTGCTGACTGTATAGTTTTAAAAACCATCTCGTTTTATTTAATCGTGATAGTAGTATAGAATAAATCTATATTTGAGAAAATTAGAATGAACAGATTTATAGGAGGTTTGAATTTGGGAGCAAATGCGATTCGGAAAAGAGAAGATATATCGAGCGAATTTAAGTGGAAACTGGAAGATATTTACCCTGATGAACAATTGTGGGAAGGAGATTTCCAGGCGATTAAAGGCCTGGCCAATGAGGTCGATGAACTAAAAGGAACCCTGGCCAGCTCTGCCGCTGCTTTGCTAAAGGTTTTACAGCTTAGTGATGATCTGGGACGGAAATCCGAAAAGCTATATGTATATGCTCGGATGCGCCGCGATGAAAACAACGCCAACCATCACTACCAGGCCCTGTTCGATAGGGCGGAGGGTTTAAGTGTACAGGTGGGTAGTATCACTTCCTTTATTGTCCCCGAAATACTTGCTATTCCCGAGTCCGATTTAAAAGCTTTTATACAGACTAACCCGCAGCTGGCCATATATCAACATTCCATTGATGAAATACTGCGCCAGAAGGCACATATCCTTTCCCCCGCAGAAGAGCGGCTTATGGCCATGTCGGCCGATTTATCCATGGCTTCCGGCAACATATTTACTATGTTAAATAATGCCGACATTAAGTTCCCAGTGATTAGAGACGAAGCCGGCCAGGAAGTGGAGCTTACCAAAGGCAGGTATGGAAGTTTTATGGAGAGTCCTGATCGAAGGGTTCGTCAGGATGCCTTTAACGGACTTTATTCTTCATATAAAAGTTTGATAAATACCCTGGGGGCCAGTTTGGGTTCCAGCGTAAAAAAAGATATATTCTATGCTCGGGTCAGGAAATATCCATCAGCACGGGAGGCATCCCTGGATCAGGATAATGTACCGGTAGAGGTATATGATCGATTGATTGAATCGGTGCACAGCCATATGGATCTTATGTATCGTTATATGGCCATTCGCAAAAAGCTCTTAGGGATTGCTGAATTGCACTTCTACGATATTTACACACCATTAGTTCCGGAATATAAGATGGAAGTGACATATAGCAAGGCCCAGGAAATGGTAGTGAATGCCCTGCGGCCGCTGGGGCCAGAGTATATTGCCCATTTACAGGAGGGTTTTACTAATGGGTGGATTGATGTATATGAAAACGAGGGCAAGACCAGTGGGGCTTATTCCTGGGGTTCATATGACACCAATCCCTATGTCTTAATGAACTATGATAATAAATTGGATGATATGTTCACCCTGGCCCATGAAATGGGGCACTCCCTGCACAGTTGGTATTCCAGCCACGCCCAGCCTTATGTATATAGTCATTATGCAATATTTGTAGCCGAAGTAGCTTCCACGGTCAATGAATCACTCCTAATCGACTATTTGTTGCAGAATAGCCAGGATAAACAGGAGAAGATATATCTGATCAATCATTACCTGGAACAATTTCGGGGAACAGTCTATCGGCAGACTATGTTTGCCGAATATGAAAAGATCATTCATGAGCGGGCTGAACAAGGAGAGGCTCTTACCCCCGAATTGCTGAAGCAAATCTATCGAGATCTTAACCGTTTATATTATGGCCCGGAACTAATCATGGATGAAGAGATTGAGATCGAATGGGCCAGAATCCCTCACTTCTACTCAGCTTTTTATGTTTACAAATATGCCACTGGGTTTTCAACCGCTACCGCCCTTAAGGAGCAAATTTTGAAAGAAGGAGAGCCGGCTGTGGCCCGTTACCTGGAATTCTTGAAATCTGGCAGTACTGATTACCCTATAAATTTATTGAAAAAGGCTGGAGTTGACCTGCTGACACCACAGCCAGTAAATGATGCTTTGAAGTATTTCGAGGAACTTTTAAATCAGTTGGAGGAATTAGTATTATAGAGTATAGTAATCCTTGGACTTAATCAATAAGTTAATAAGTTGATCATAATATGTAGAGGATATTATTCATACGATAGGGGGCCTGAGCCAATTTGACCCATTTAAACAGCGAGGCAGTTTTTGATGAAAAGATTAGAAGTATCCTGCCCCTTTTGCAGGACTACCACAATTTTGATCTGGTCATTGGTATACCATTTTATAATGAGAGCGAAAAGCTCCCTTTAATATTGAGGTCAATAGATGAGGTTTTACAGAGCTGGATCGGCAGACGCCAGCTTATTGTCTGTGCTGGTGATTGTTCCGGGGAGCAAACTCTCCGGGAGATTCAAGGCCTGACTCTAAAACATCCTCATATTGAATTCCTGATGCCTCCGGAAGCCAGCGGCAGAGGGATGAGCATTCGCGCCTTTCTGGAAATAGCTAAAACCCTGGAAGCTGATTTGTTAGTTTTCAGTACCAATATGGGAACTGAATTAGGACCTGGCATAGACCAAAGCTGGTTGGAAAGTCTCTTGAGTCCGATTCAGGGCAATTATGATATTGTCTTGGGGAGTCTGCAGCGCTATTTGGGCATTGACAGTATTGCCTACCAGTTTGCAGTTCCGATCCTGGAGTCTTTTTATGGCAGCCGGATTGGCGACCCTCTGGGAGGAATTTATGCTATCTCTCACGATTTTATAGAAGAACTGGACGGAGAAGCTAAATTTTGGACAGGAACTATAAATGGTCACGGTATCGATTTTTGGTTGATTACCAGGGCCCTGGCATGGAATAAGCAAATCTGCGAAGTAAATCTGGGCGGTATAATAAAGAATCATAATCTGTATCGTAGAAACCATATTTTCTATGAAATGGCCATGACGGTGTTTGAGTGCATTAGGCGTGACAGTGCCAGCTGGCTGCGAGAGCGTTTGTTGATAAAAGTAGCCGATGTGCTGATTCGCAGTGAGGTGGAAAGACCTGATACGGCGGAATACCCTATTAATGAACTGCTGGATAATTTTCATAAGACGGACGGTGAATTTCGCGATATTATTGTCCAGAGTCTGCCTGCAGATGCAATTGCAGAAATAGACAGGATTGCAGCCCTGGAGGCTGAACAATTCATTTTGGGTGATAAATTGTGGGTCTCGAGTGTAATGAGTCTGCTGATTAGTTATGTTTTTGAAGCGGAAGAGCAGCAAAACCAACGATTATTGGCGTTAACCGCTTTGTATAATGGGCGTGTAGCTGGCTATGCCAACCAGATGTCCAACTTCCGCAATTTGACCAGCATTTTCGCAGGTGCTGAACAAGATGATATGCTGGTTGGTAAGATGGATTCAATCCGTCAGCACCTTACGGCGGAATTCTGGAAACAAAAGCCTCAGTTTAATCAGATGTGGATGAACAAATCAGAACAGAGTAAACCTCCTCTAGTGCCGCTGGGGTATATGGAATATGTACCCGGCAAACCTGTGGTAGTGCCCAAAATAATTCTTGGTCTCGATAAAAGGGTAGTACAAGTCGATAACGTTTTTAAAAAATTGAGGAAGCAGTATGAAGATAAATTCAATCTCTTTATTAATGAAGGTCTAGGTCTGAATAAAAATGCGGATTCAAACCAAACTGCTGCGGTGGTGGAAGATTTTATGATGGAGACGGAAAGAGCTCTGGAGATCCTGCTGCCAGGAGATCTTTACAGTAAGGCTGGTCTCGATAAATTTGTTACTTCTCTGTTCGAACTCTTGCCCCATCAGTCTATGTTCACTATCAGTGCCGATCTCCTGCGAGAAATGGTGATGCGGTTTCCGCCTATTAACCTCATGATCCCGCTGGGATACTATAAGCCGGCGGATTTGATAAAAAATATGGATGTTCGCGATGTAGTAAGTTATTCCAACCTGGTGGAGAGTTGGAGTTATTCAGACCGCAATCTTAATTGGCTGGTAGATGAGCTCAGACCAATTAATTTTGAACAGGTTGATATTAAACCGCTGGTGAGTAGTGATGATTTACCTATCGACACAACATCTCACACACGCATATCAAATTTAAACCGGATTACCGCCAGAGTGACAGTTCGCCCACTGGCTCCGGGTAAGGGGGGCAAGTATCCCCGGTTGATCTATTTTACCTCTATAATTAGGCGGCTCGGAGTAGCTGAACAGTTTTCACGGATGATTAATCAAATTGTAAGTGAAAGAAAAAATATCGGGGTTAAGACCCGTAATGCTATGCTGGGTTTGAGGCAGGGAGATGATTTTTCGGCCACAATTATATTTGAGAATATGCACCATCGCCTGCTGGTAAGAAATATTAGATACATTGCCGCCAAACTGGAGGCTGAGGGTAAAAGTGACATCGCTCGGATATTTAACCTGATGGCAGACGGATATGGACTCAGCCAGGTTCTGGAAAATGGCAATTTCTTAACTTGCACTGCTTGGAGCTGGGCCAGCTATAGTTTCAAGGGGGGGGGGAAGGCACCTGGGCCCCTTACTACCAGCGTGGAGGCGCGCTGGTTCAACCATGATTTTCTGGAAGAACTGTATCAGGAACTCGGTTATGACCCGGCCGAAATCATGCAGAACGCTTTTAGGATGATCTATGCAGGGAAGAGCGGACATAATTTATTGGACAGTCTACTGCCGGCCCGGCCCAAGGACGTACCGGTGGTTATCCAGGAATCCACCAATGAACCCAGCAAAACATTGCAGCGCTATAAAGGCAACCCTCTGCTGGAACCAATTGCGGACCATGCCTGGGAGTGTAAATATGTGCTTAATCCCGGTGCATTGCGGATCAAAGACAAAGTATACCTATTCTACCGGGCAGTGGGGAATGACGACGTATCTTGCATTGGGCTGGCCGTCACCGACGGTTATCAGGTCCTGGAAAGACTCCCTGAGCCTATATTCTCACCGGCTATGCCGGAAGAGAAGATGGGCTGCGAGGATCCGCGTCTTATAATTATAGATAAGCGAATCTGGATGCTTTATACCGCTTATGATGGTAATATGGCCCAGATAGCGGCAGCCTCTATTAAATTAGAGGAGTTTCTGGACCGCGACTTTGATAAATGGCAGCGAGAAGGTTTAGCTTTCAAAAACATCTGGGATAAGGATGCGATTCTATTCCCAGAGAAAATTAGGGGCAAGTATATACTCTATCATCGCATAGAGCCATCCATGTGGATTACTTACATGAATGAAGTGGTTTTCCCCTGCCGCGAACAACATGCCATTATCATTGGGCCGCGGCCTGGACGCATGTGGGATTCTTTAAAAATTGGTGCCGGAGCTCAACCATTGAAGAGCATATATGGTTGGGTGCTGATATATCATGGGGTGGACTATAACTACGTTTATCGCCTGGGAGTCATCCTTATTGATCTGGCCGATCCTCAGAGAGTGTTATACCGTTCCCCTAATCCTATTCTGGAACCTGAAGAGGATTATGAAATTGGCTTGAGCGGAGCATGGGTGCCCAATGTAGTATTTACCTGCGGTGCCGTCGCCGGTTCTGATAAGGACGTGTTAGAGGATGACGACGAAATCCTGGTTTACTATGGAGCTGCTGATACCAGTATTGGGATGGCTCGGGCTACCCTGGCTGATTTGATACCAGAAAAGTTTCGCCAGCTTCCTTTAGCTTGATATACGGCTTTTTTTCAAGCTGATTCGCCTTTTGATTCTAAGTTATTCAATAGTTCGCAGGAATTTAGGGTTATATGTAGAAATGAATATAAAACAAACTATTTTGCCCGACGGTTTATGTCGGGCTTTAATTTATCACTCAAGAGATGCAATTGATGGGACAGGGGGACGGGTCCCTTGTCCCGCTGCCCCCGTCCCCCTGTCCCATTAAGTTGGTTGGAGGTAAAAATGAAATCTTTAGTACTGGCTGAGAAGCCCAGTGTAGCTCGGGAAATTGCCCGGGTCTTAAATTGCAATACTAAGAATAAAGGGTTTATTGAAGGACAAAAGTATGTAGTAACATGGGCGCTGGGGCACCTGGTTACTCTAGCCGAACCTGATGATTACGACCAGAAGTTGAAGCAATGGCGTATGGAAGATCTCCCTATGTTACCTGATAAGATGAAATTAAAAGTTATTAAGCAGACTTCTCAGCAATACCAAGTAGTTAAGAGTTTAATGCAACGCGGAGATATAAACGAAATGGTTATAGCTACGGATGCTGGAAGAGAAGGTGAGCTTGTTGCCCGTTGGATCATGGACAAAGCCAACTGGCGTAAACCATTCAAGCGCCTGTGGATTTCGTCACAGACTGATGCTGCGATCCGAGATGGTTTTGCTAATTTGAAAGCAGGGAGTGCTTATAATAATCTGTATGATGCGGCCGTATGCCGGTCAGAAGCGGACTGGTTAATTGGCTTAAACGTGACCCGCGCTTTAACCTGTAAATTCAATACACAGTTTAACGCAGGCCGGGTGCAGACACCCACCTTGGCTATGATAGTAAATAGAGAGAAGGAAATAAAAGAGTTTAAACCCGTAGACTATTGGACTATCCGAGCTGATTTTGGAGATTACTATGGTGATTGGCGCGATAATAAGGGACAGGGTCGTTTATTTGATAATACTCGAGCCCAAGCTATAATAGCAAAAATACAGGGTCATAATGGTATAATTGTGGAAATGCGCAGGGAAGCCAAGAGTGAATTACCTCCATTGGCTTATGATTTGACTGAATTACAGAGAGATGCCAATCGACGCCTTAATTTCTCTGCTCAAAGAACGCTGGCGGTTTTACAGGACTTGTACCAGGAACATAAAGTGGTAACCTATCCGCGCACCGATTCCCGCTACATTACCAGGGATATAGTGCCAACCCTGCCGGCCAGATTGCAGGCCATGCAGGTGGGACCATATGTAGATTACATTAGACCGCTGCTTAGTCAAAAAATTCAACCTGGCAAACGCTTTGCGGATGATAGCAAAGTTAGCGACCACCATGCCATCATTCCCACTGAGCAACCCTTGAAATTAGCAAACTTGAGTATTGATGAGAAAAAACTATATGATCTTATTGCGAAACGCTTTATCGCTGTTTTATATCCTCCTTACACTTATGACCAGACAACTATAACTACGGCTGTAAACGGTGAAAGCTTCCATTCTCGAGGCAAGGTGGTAAAAGATCTCGGTTGGAGGGGCGTGACGACCAGTACTTTAGAAAGGGAAGGAATTCAACAGGATGCACTTCCTGAGCAGAATT
>Ga0209340_1000573_pt1 | contig 37304 bp, 37 predicted proteins | sample EPASupsiteSAE323_FD_187266 | JGI IMG/M metagenome (GOLD analysis project Ga0209340, IMG submission 187266) | Bioremediated contaminated groundwater from EPA Superfund site, New Mexico - Sample SAE3-23 (SPAdes) (version 2) | ecosystem: Environmental > Aquatic > Deep subsurface > Groundwater >... | reverse complement strand
ACCCTGTCGGTCCCTGAACCTGCCATAAAGGGTAAATTCCAGTTAGCAAATAAGAACGATGAATTATCCCTGACACAGGATGGCAGATTAATTCAAAATATCTCATGGCCTGGTGATTTTCAGCCAAAGCAGGGCCAGATCCATTTTTCTTATCAGGATAGGAAATGGGACAGGAGGGTGCTGATGGCAGGCGGAAGTAACCACGTACCTGATGTATTCTCTCATATATCCGGAGTTGTATTTGTCTCGCCTGACTGTTCAAGAAAGATCCTCGAAGATCTCTTGTCAGAAGCACAAAATGAAGTTCTTCTTAATGTTTATGAGTTCACTGACCCGGGATTTGCAGAACTAATCTGTGATGCTATAACGAGGGGAGTAAAGGTTACAGTACTTCTTGAAGGAGGGCCGGTGGGAGGTGTTCCAGTTGATGAATACCCGGTAATTAAAAATCTCACAGATTCGGGTGCAAGAGTTCTGATGATGTCAGGTTCAGATGAGGAACATGCACCATACAGGTATGACCACGCCAAGTACATCATATCAGATAAAAAAAAGGTCCTTTTAACAACTGAGAACTTCAAGCTCCACTCATTCCCACCTTCAGGGTACTCGGGAAACCGGGGATGGGGAATTCTTCTTGATTCGCCTGAACTGGCAACTTATTTTTCTGATGTATTTAAAGAGGATATCAACGGACCGGGGATCTGTAATGCCTCTGGCAGATTCGGTGAGGTTGAAGATCCATCAGAAGAACTATATCGACCGACCTTTTCTGCAACAACCTTTTCAGATGCAGAAGTTACACCGGTTCTGTCGCCCGATACGAGTTACCTGATTTCTGATATGATAAACGAGAGCAGGGACAGGGTATGGATTGAACAGGCATATATCACCGAATATCCGGATGGAAAGAAGAATCCGTTTCTTGGTGCGGCAGTTAATGCAGCCAGGAGAGGTGTGGATGTAAGGATTATCCTCGATGGATATTATTATAATATCGAAGGAGATAAGGACAACGATGAGATGGTAATATCCCTGCAGACACTTGCATCAAGGGAAAATATTACACTTAAGGCGAAGATACTCTACCCTGAAAAGAATAATCTGCTTAAACTACATACCAAAGGGGTGATAGCAGACAACAGAGTCCTTGTATCAAGTATGAACTGGAATGAGAATTCAGCATGCTTTAACAGAGAAGCAGGTGTTATTGTGAATTCAAAAACAGTTGCTTCATACTTTGCCTCTGTTTTTCTTCAGGACTGGTCAGGATCAGAACTGGATAAGACGCCAGCCGCATATGGTGCGTCAAATAAAGATGGGATAATCCAGGTGATCCAGGTATTAGCTCTCGGAGGAGTAATGGTATTTCTCATCCTGCTCTACCGAAGATATCACAGGTAATCAAATTGACTCATGAAGAAAGACAAAGATGAGGTAATAAAGTGCTACTGCAAGCATCAGAATACCTGCCAACCGGTTGATAATCAGATGATGCCCGGTAAGAAACCGGATTATAATCCTGTTTTTGTTCATAGGGAGTGCTGACAGTATAAGCAACGGACTTGCCATCCCTATCCCGAATAAGACAAAATTGATAAAATTTGAGACAAAATCAACGTTTGTCGATGAGATGGCAAAAAGCAGGATTATGGATGCGGGATTACACGGCAGACTTACAAGCCCGAAGAATACTCCGAAGAGGGCAGCCGTAATATAAGGTGTTCTGCCGACAGGAGTCGATATAACCGGGAAGAACCTGCTTATATCAAAACCTGCTATCATAGCAATGCTCATAAATGCCAGCAGAGTGTAGATAACAGGCCCTAATATTCCGATAACATCTCCCGTAGAAATCTGAAGGATTGATACAAAGATCAACCCAAAGGAGAACAGGGCCAGTAAGACTCCGGTAGTGACAATCAATCCAAGTTTTATAGGGGATGTTCCCCCGGATCTGGCCTGTCCGGCAAGATATGCAATATAACCCGGATAAAGGGGCAGAACGCACATTGCACCAAGCGGTGTGTAAACCCCTGCGAGAAATGAAAGGGCCCAGGTTTCAAATATTAATTCCATCAGTTCAGTTCTTATTGATTGCCCAGATCATTGATGGCATCCTGTAGAGTATCGGCGCTGAATACACCATCTCCCAGGTATCTTGCTGTGGTATTGCTGATTATTATTGTCTGCGGGATCTCAAGGGCAAATCTGGGACCATAGGCACTTACAAGACTCCTTGTGACTGCAGAAGGAGAAGTCGCAAATATACCGCCATAATTATTCTTTAACTGATGCCTCTTTACTTTGTCAAGATTCTCATTAGGATCGATATCAATTGCCACGAGATTGTATTTATCAGGGTTTGCTATCAGAAGTTTGGTTGACTCTAAAAGTTGCATCGAACATCCAGGGCACCATACTGCAAAACTATTTACGATTACTGGTTTTCCCTGATCTGCAAGTTCTTTTATTGTAAACCGCTCCCCGGTCGCTACATTTGTAAGAGATGTGGTAAGCCAGACTAACTCAGGAGAGACTGACTGAACTTTATCTGATCCTTCTGCTCCTGATTGCCCGCTTTCTCCTGAATTCTGTTCATTAGCCGTGCATCCGGTAATTAGCAGGCATATAATTAGTGTACTGCTTATGACCGCAATACATCTGCGGATATTTTGCATAGTGAAAGTCTTAGTCTCTTTGTTCATAAACTTCAAGGATAAAAGGTAAATTTGGGTTTCCAAACAGACCTAAACCGGCATAAGGAACTGAATCACCAGTGCCAGGAGATAGGTTGCGAAACCAATCAGGGCCAATGGAACAGTATACCGTTTAAAGACAGTCTTAACCTCATCCCCGGATGTCCGGTGAAGCAGCCAGAAGTAAGGATCTGTAACAAAACAGATGACACTGGTCCCGGCAATAATCATCAGGAACAGCGCAAGCGGGTTTAACATTGTTGTGACAACTGTCGTTGCAAGAACCTGGGCGCTTAAGTATGCCGTTACAATCCGTGACCCCTGGGCAGTCTGAAGTATTGCTGCCAGAATAAAGGGGAACAGATAAATCGGAAGACTTGTAACAAGCATTATTGATACATCAGCCGGAAATGTACTCTGTTGTATGATATACCCGAGTGCTCCCGCTCCACAGATATCAAAAAGGACTACACCGCCATGTTTTGCTCCAAGAACCCATCCGGTCCACCTGACATCCTCTCTTGCAGTTGCAACCGCGGTTATCATACCGGCTAGCATTATAAACTGCAGGAGTCCTGCATGAGACATACCTAAAAGCAGGTAACCTATCGGGATTGCAAGGAAAATAACCAGGAAAGGAGCCCATGCACGAAGATGGAGGCTTCCTTCATCTCTCTTTTTACCGCTTTTTATAAGGTTGAAATCTTCCTCAAATTTAACCTGGCGTCGGATATACCAGATAATCAGTCCAAGGAAGATCAGAGACATCGGTATGGCTACGAGGTTGTAAATAATCGGGGATAGATTGATCCTAAAGGAATCAAAGAGCGAATATGTGACAGGTGTGGGGTATACATACGCAACTCCAAGAGTGGATCCTATAGCCACCAGGTACAGCAGTAAAGACCGTTTCTTCTTATCTGAGGTGAAGAACTCAATAACCGGGGTAAGGATAATAAAGGCTGTTATAGGGCATGTAGAGGGAACTGCTATAAGATAACCCGCAATTCCGGATAGAGTGGGGGGATGTTTAAGCAAATTCCTGAGATCAGATACTATCAGTTGAATAAGGCCCTGTTCAGCCAGGTATTTCGCTATCACCGAACCGGCAAGTATAGGGATCCCAAGACTGTTAAACATACTCGCACATCCCATAGCTATCTGCTGGAAGACTGCGTCAGGACTTGTGCCTATCATCAGACCGAATGCTATTGCCCCTCCTACAAGGGTAAAAAAAGGCGGCAGACGAAATCTGAAACCTATAATAGAGATCGCCACAATAACAATGACGAAGACCAGTATACTATTCATTCACTTAGTAATCTGCGTTATAATATCAAAGGCTCTTGGTCAGTTATGGCTGACAGAATATTACAGGATAAAATTAACCATATAAGGATGATTGTCCTGTCTGTTCAGGAAAAGACTGCTATCGTTGTAATGAGCCTTGTTATTCTCATATGTTTATCCTGTACTCTTCTGTTCGACAGTATGGGTAAGGAGACATTTTCAGTGCCATATACTCATGGAATGTCTGACGGCACTCTTGTAAGTCTGTCCGGGACGGTTGAAAAAGTAACAGATATTACAGGGGGCCATACTATCCTTGAGGTATCCGGCGTGAGCGTATTTATTCCGGTATCTGCAGGATTAATCCCTGTATTACATGAAGCAGATCATGTCAGCCTTACCGGAACTATCCAGAAATATAAGGGGAAAGAAGAGATAATTGTCACAAAATCTTCAGATATCAGGATTTCGCAAGGATCTCAAGGGATAGATCAGCATTTTGAACTGAGTGGGTCAGGAAACCAAGACTGATAAGATCTATATCTAAGCAGGCATATGAGGCAAGGGATTCTTCATTTATCCCACCAGATACCTCTATCTTTACTTTTTGGCGAAATCCGGCTTTTTTTAATAATGATATCGTGTCAGCGACCATAAACGGAGTCATGTTATCTAAAAGAATTATGTCGGCCCCAGCTTTGGCGATCATCATCGCCTCGTCTTTTGTATCTGCCTCTGCCTCTATCAGATGATAACTACCAAAGCATTTTGCCCGTCTTATTGCCTCATCCAGAGAAACAAGGGCACGATGATTATCTTTTATAAGCACTGCATCAGACAGACAGTACCTGTGCGGATCAGCTCCTCCGATATGAGCTGCTTTCTTGTCCAGGAGTCGTAGTCCGGGGGCAGTCTTCCTTGTAGCGCATATCCGGACATGCGGATTTACTGCTGACACAATATCCTGCAGGTGCCTTGCCCTGGAGGCTATACCACTCATCCTTCCGAGTATATTCAGGAGTGTTCGTTCAAGAAGAAGAATAGTATATGCAGAACCATTCAATCCCATTACCCGATCTGATGAACTGAGCTTTGCACCATCATTGTAATTTGTGGTGACCGTAAGACCGTAATGGACACATAGCCTTGTGCATTCAAGAAGCCCGGCCAGAACGAGATCTTCACGGGCAACGATTATGGCACCGGTATCCACAGGGTCAATGATTGCTTCGGAAGTAATATCCCCAAAAGGTGCATCCTCCTCAACAAAGGAGATTAATTTATCCAGAGAGATCTCAGGCATTTGTCATCAGTAATTGAGATTAAGCATATAGTCTATGGCTTTACGCGCACCGGAGATGGTATCCTGACTTAATACTATCTCCCCGGAAAAGTCTCTCATACATGTAACAAGATTGGAGAGGGTAGTTCTTTTCATCTCTGTACAGACAGCACCCTCATCCCCTATAAATAACTTGTCAGGATAGAGGGAACTCAATCTGTCCAGCATTCCGGACTCTGTACAGATATACCATTTATTCTCCTTTTTTACAATCTCTACCATTCTGCCTGTTGATGCGACGAAATCTGCAGAAGAACGGATCTCTTCCGGACATTCAGGATGTGCAATGACTGATACCCCGTCACACTTGGCATCAAGGAGATCAATTCTGCGAAACCTCTGGTGTACATAGCAATGCCCATCCCCGGGCAGGGGAATTATCTCCTTGTCAGGCAGGAGAGAGGCAACATAAGATGCAAGATTTGAATCCGGCCCGAATATCACACGGGTATTTGGGAGAGATTTTACTACCTTCACAGCATTTCCAGAGGTACATACAGCATCTGCCAGGACTTTACAATCCGCAGTACTGTTTATATAAACAACAACTGCTGCATCCGGATAAATCTCCCTGGCATTTTTGATCATATCAGGCTTTAAAAATTCTGCGAGCGGACAACCTGCGTCAGGAACAGGCATCAGAACCGTTTTGCCAGGATTTAATATCTGTGCAGTCTCGGCCATGAACCTGACTCCACATACCACAATAACCGGTTCCTTTGCTTCACGGGCTGCCAGTGCAAGTTCAAGACTGTCACCAATCCTATCAGCAACTGCGTGTATTTCAGGCAGTTGGTAATTATGAGCAAGGATTAGTACATTCTTTTCATCTTTAAGCCGGAGAATATCTGCGATTTGGTTTCTTTTCGTCACGTCCCAATCACCAGTGGGTTATCCAGATTTTTAAGAAGAGAGAGAACAGAAAGGGCTGCCAGATAACTTGTAGAAGGATTATCCGGGCTTGGAAGGTTTACTACCCGGATAGTAGCCTCCCCGAATTCTCCTGTCACCATTATCTCGTGAATATTACGGTCAACATCAGGGTCAGCCCAGAGTTCTACATCAACATCATTCTCTGAAGCAAGAGCAAGAGCAACGGAGACATTAATGTTCTTTGGAAACTGTTTTATGCATTCATTTGCCTTTCCCCTGAAAGCGAGCGTCCTTGTATTCACATTCATCTTAAGGCTTTCAGGGCTTTTTGTAGTCTTTAGAAGAACCTTATCAATCCTGCTTATCTGACCCACCTTAAGATTATCAAGCCCCATGACTGCTCCACTTGGAATATGAATCCTGCAATGATGTTCTTTGGCTATACGGATGAGATCATCCCTGAAGTTTTTATCTGATAGTGCACCGACTGATAATATCAGGAAGTTCTTATCATTCTCAAGTACTTTGGGGGCATATTCTCTGACTGCCATCGTGGAGGCTGCTTCTACACAGATATCAAAGTCCTGGCTGATAAACTCATTAAAATCGGAGAATGCGGGGGCTCCACAGAGCCGGGCCAGATCGTTAGCATGATCAGGAAGACGGTCAAAGAGTGCTTTCACCGTAAATCCGGTCTGATGGGCAGCAATTATTCTCCCAACATTCCCACATCCAAGGAGCCCGATACTGACCATTGTCTACATGTATGCAGAAGATGTTTTAAGCCATTTGGTTCTCGAATGATGAGAACAGGATTATGATAAATTCGGAGAATAAAAAAAATCCGGAGCAATGGAAAAAGAGGCTTTCTGGCAGGAGAATATATATCAGAACCTATGGCTGTGCTTACAACGAAGGAGACTCGGCAAAACTGTCAGCCTTCCTGGAAAGTTTGGGATCAGTAATTGTAAGTCAGCCGGAGGAGGCCGACGCAATAATAATCAATAGTTGCATCGTAATAGACACAACTGAAAGAAAGATCATAAAAGAGATGCGGTCGTTTGCAGGAAAAGAGATATGGATCACAGGGTGTCTTCCGCTCGCCAGATCAGAGCTTCTTGCTGATTTCCCGGATGTCCGGATTATTCATCCGGATTCAGTTCCAAATATTTCGGTTTCTAAACTTAAAAACGTTAAAACTGCGGTAAGAGTAGTACAAATAGGTCCTGGGTGCACAGGATCATGCAGATACTGTGTTACCAGACTTGCCAGGGGTTACATCAGGAGTATCCCAAAAGATGAAATAATCGCACAGATTGTCAGTGCACATAAACAGGGTACTGCAGAAATCCGTCTTTCGGGGCAGGATATCTCATCATACGGGCAGGACACCGGAGAATATTCGTTAGTCTCCCTCATGGAAAAGATCCCGCATTTACAGAAGGGTTCATTAATACGTCTTGGCATGATGAATCCTAAAACCCTTCTCCCGGTTGCATCAGAAGTTGTAAGGTTAATGAAGAAGGGATCATTCTTTTATTTCCTCCATCTCCCGGTCCAGTCAGGATCTGATAAAATACTTGAAAGAATGAACAGAGGATATTCTGTCAATGATGTACTGTTGATCCTTGATATCTTTCGTTCTGTAATACCAGGAATTACCATAGCAACTGATTTTATCACTGGATTTCCGGGTGAAACAGACGAGGATCACAAATCCAGCCTGGATCTTATGAAAAGAATGAAACCAGGGGTTGTTCATGTAACAAGGTATTCATATCGTCCGGGATCCGGAATGGACAGGAAGGATGAACTTCCCGAACGGACAAGAAAGGAGAGATCAAGAGAGCTGATCCGTGAAGCTTATGCAGAGTTACTAAAGAGAAATGAGAACCTCGTGGGAGATGAAGTAAATGTTCTTACAACCGAATGCCTGCGAACCGGATCAGTTATGGGCAGGACATCTTTCTATGACGGGGTTGTAATCTGCAAGGATATACCACCAGGAAAACAGATTAAGGTAAAAATTACAGGATGTACACCACATTATCTTATAGGAGAACCACTTTTTCAAAGTATGATATGAGGATTGTTTCATTTCCTCTCATGAGAATGTAATGCTGGTAAAGGATGGAAGAAGTAATTGAACGCGGGTTTTCGCGGCTTGTTGAACTCATTAACACGAAAGATCAGGCAATCGATGCATATAATATCGAGATTCGTGAGAAAGATGCTGATCTTCTTTTAAGAATGGCAGCTCAAATGAAGCATGTGATCGGTAAGATCGGAATCCAGATGCTTGAAAAGGGTAAAACTGATAACCAGGGCGAGATATTTGATCCGCAATATTATGATAAACGGATGATCCTTCTTGGCAAGAGCAGTGAACCTGCACCATTCAGACCAGATAACATGGCTAAAAAGGTATCAGATCAGTTCTGCACGATGAGCGAAGACGGGAAATTCTATGAGATTATGTACAGTAGTGATGGTTTTATCATAGACTCCTGTCGGTGTGAGATCACTCCGCGCCAGGTTATAGATCTTTACAGTTACGAGGCAATATTCATGCTATACAAAGCCATGCAACAATACCTTGAGAACCGGGAGTCACTCCTGACATCACTTGAGACTGCGATCTCTTTTATCAATTCAGGAGACCAGGGCCTTTAAATCCCCGGATTATTTTTCTTTCCAGCTGAATAGGGGAAATGCCGGTTTTAAAGGGTCCTCTTCCCCGACAGGTTCTCCTCCAAGTTTGAAGACCTTTATCTTCTCCTGCCCGGCTTTATTCAGATAAGACACACTAATTGTAATTTTATCAACCATCCGGTGCAGTTTAATGTTGTAAGAGGTATCAGGTGAGAGGGATTCGATCTCCCATGGACCATCGGCTTGTGCAGTTTTAACCCTGATATTGGTTGCATCAAATGTTCCGGCATTTTCAATGATTATCTCTTCCTGATCAGGAGACAACGAGGCCAGTATTAACGGATTTGCATGAAGGGCTGCATCGCCTGATAAAATTGAGACAAATGCAATTGTTCCGGCGATAACCAACAGAATTCCAGCGACATATGGCTGTTTAAAATAAAATAAAACCAGAGACAGCCCTATGACTATAATTACTGCAACCATTATCCGTGACATGTCTGATTTCATATCAAAGTCACCTTAAAACAGAATGGGCCCGATGCGGTTCGAACGCATGACCTCCCGGTTATCAGCCGGGTGCACCACCTGGCTATGCTACGGGCCCGAGGCTCATATAGGTAGATCTCTCTTTCAAATAAACCTTATCCTTCCATCAGGATTGAACCGAATATAACTCATATCAGAACAGGGATATTATACAGGAAAACACACTGCGGTTTATTATGGTTATTCAGTATCTCTTGGGAAATGAAGCGATTGCTCACGGATGCATGGAGGCAGCCATTGATGTTGCATGCGGCTATCCAGGAACGCCATCCTCTGAAGTGATCGATACTCTCCGGATCGTACCTGACCGCGCCTTTAAGGTCGAATGGTCTGTAAATGAGAAGGTCGCATTTGAACAGGCCCTGGCTGTTTCATGGTGTGGACTTAGGTCAATCTGTACAATGAAACATGTAGGGCTGAACGTAGCGGCAGATCCGCTTATGGTATCAGGTTATACCGGTACAAAGGGTGGATTTGTAATTCTTTCAGCAGATGATCCTTTTGCACATTCATCGCAAAATGAACAGGACAGTAGATGTTATGCCCGTTTTGCCAGGATTCCATGTCTTGATCCTTCAAGTATACAAGAAGCCCACGATATGGTCAGGGATGCATTTGAACTGTCAGAAAAGTTTTCTCTTCCTGTCCTTTTCAGGCCTACAACAAGAATCTGTCATTCCAAAAGTGATGTTTCTCTTAAAGACACAAGAGTATCAGAAAGAAAAGCTTTGTTTGAGAAAGATCCTAGACAGTATGTTGTTATCCCTGCCCACACCCGTCTGCTTCATAAATTACTGAACAAGAAACAACCTGAGATAAAACGTTGGCTTGTCGATTCGGGATATAACCGGTTTGAGATTAAAGGGAAGACAGGAATAATCTGTGGAGGAATTGCAGCTTCTTACGTCAGGGAGATAGCAGCCCCGGATACATCTATTGCAATCATCGGAGGATACCCGATAGATGAAGAGTGGCTTTGTTCGTTTATAAGTCAGCATGATAAGGTCCTCGTTATTGAAGAATTAGCCCCGGTTATAGAAGAGACTGCACGGGGAGTGGCAGGAACGGTTCCGGTTCTTGGAAAGATAACCGGCCATGTACCGTTTGAAGGAGAAATGTCACCTGAAAGAGTCATGACATATCTTAAGGCTGCAGGATTTTCCACAACAAAAGAATATGAAATAACATCAGAACCTGTCGCAGTACCCATCCGTTCCCCAATCCTCTGTGCCGGATGTATGCACCGCACAGCAATGTATGCCATCAGAAAGGTATTCAAGGATGCAATTTATCCAAGCGATATCGGCTGCTACACACTTGGTATCCAGATGGGAACGGTAGATACCACAATTTGTATGGGAGCCTCCATTACAGTGGCATCCGGTATGTCTCTTGCCGGTGAATCGAGGGATATAATCTGTACGATAGGTGATTCCACTTTCCTCCACACAGGCATACAGGGACTCATGAATGCAGTTTATAATGGCGCCAATATCACGGTTGTCATTCTGGATAACAGGATAACCGCCATGACCGGTCATCAACCTAATCCCAACACAGGCATTACAGCATGCGGAGATGTTGTTCCTGCAATATCCCTTGAAGCCATTTGTCGTGCATGCGGTGCTACCTTTGTCGAGACTGTAAGTCCTAATGACCTTGTCACCTTTATTAACACCCTAAAAGAAGCCAAATCTAAAAACGGGGTAAAGGTAATCATAGCCAGGCAACCATGCGTTATTTCAGAAAAACGCCAGAAGATATCGAGAGGCCGATATTGTGTGAATCATGATACCTGTATCGGATGTAAAGCATGCATTAAGTTCGGCTGTCCTGCGATAGAACTGCATGAAGGGCTTGCATATATCACAAATCTCTGTTCTGGTTGTGGTGTCTGTGTTCAGATATGTCCTGTCGGGGCCATTGGAAGGGAGGTAAAAGAATGAGTTTTGATATCATGATTGTCGGTATCGGGGGTCAGGGAACGATTCTTACCTCAAACATCATCGGAAGGGCATGTGTTATTGAAGGAATTCCGGTCAGGGGAGCTGAGACACATGGTATGGCACAAAGAGGTGGTTCTGTAGAGTCCCAGATACGGATCGGGCAAATTTTCGGTCCCCTGATATCTCCAGGCAATGCCGACCTGATTCTCTCCTTTGATCTTCTTGAAACTGTGAGGGCAGCTCATTGGCTCAAAAAAGAAGGAGAAATCTTTACAAGTCGGGAGTTTGTGGTTCCGACATCTGTATACATGCAGGATTATCCGGCTCCCGACGAACATATGCTTCTATCAATGCTTGGAGAGGCCTGCTACATTCTCCTGGACACTATAAAAATTGCGGAGGAAGCAGGAAATGTACTGACACAGAATGTTGTTCTTCTGGGTGCTGCTTCGCGGAAGATACCTTTAAGCTCTGAATCACTAAAGCAAGCAATCAGAGAGACTGTTCCAAAAAAGACAGTGGATCTCAACCTGAAAGCTTTTGATCTCGGAGTAGAAGCAGGAAAAAATCCATAATTATTAATGCACCAAGATTACGGATTTATGCACCAGATCAATTATAATTTCAGAATTATTAACGCGGAATGGTGCCATATTAAATAAGGATAGTGCACCATAACCCAAATATTAATATTAGGGGACGTACCATGTGTATAATCATGTCTCAAAACACTGTAGGGACAGGGAACGTCGTATCTTTTGATACGGCAGGTCGCTTTCTCCAGCGATAAGCATAGCAGACGAAAAATTACTGTTTTCGATACGACACTCCGTGATGGAGAACAGACACCGGGTGTGTCATTTACCCTGTCAGAAAAGGTTGAGATTGCTCATCAGTTATCTGATATCGGCGTCCATATTATTGAGGCAGGCTTTCCAGCATCTTCACCGGATGAACAGATCACGGTAAAGGCCATTGCTGCAGAAGATATGAAGGCCATAGTCTGTGGCCTCGCAAGGGCAACAATGCATGATGTAGATAAATGCATCGATGCAGATGTGGATATGGTGCATATCTTCATTCCTACTTCAGAGGTCCAGCGTGTTCATACCATCAGGAAGAGCCATGAAGAAGTTGTAGCGATAACAGGGGATATCATAAGGTATGCAAGGGATCACTGCGATCAGGTTCTTTTTTCAGCAATGGATGCGACAAGAACCAGTATTCCTGAATTGATTGAGGTTTATTCAGCTGCAGTAAATGCCGGAGCAACAGCTATTAACGTACCGGATACTGTCGGGGTTGCAACACCAACCTCGATGAAGGCGATGATCGAAAGCCTGCGACCTAATATACCCTGCACAATCGATGTCCACTGTCACAATGACTTTGGCATGGCAACAGCCAACACCATATCGGCCATTGAAGCAGGTGCAGACCAGGTACAGGTTACTGTAAATGGTATCGGAGAACGTGCAGGGAACGCTGATTTCGCATGTACAGTTATGGCACTTGAATCCATTTACGGTTTTGATACCGGGATTAAGACCAAACGACTGGTTGAAACATCACGGATGATCTCAAGGTTTTCAGGGATTATGTTACCCCCGAGTTACCCGGTGACAGGTGAGTTCGCCTTCTCACACGAGAGCGGAATCCATTCACAGGGAGTTATCGAGCATTCAAGTACCTTTGAACCGGGGATTATGACTCCAGAGATGGTAGGCCATAGAAGAAGGCTGAAGCTGGGTAAACACGTTGGAAGGCATGCAGTCCGCGAGATGTTAAAACAGGTTCATATTTCACCTGAAGAATCCCAGATTGATGAAATCATCCTGAGAATCAAACAGATATCATCACGCGGGAAGAAGGTTACCGAGCACGATCTCTATGAAATTGCAGAAACTGTGACGGGGATGTCTGCAGGCGGACGATATATCGAACTTGTAGACATCGGAATAATGTCAGGAAATCATATGATCCCGACCGCAACGGTCAGGGCACGGGTAAACGGAGTTGAAGAGATCTGTTGCAGTACAGGGAATGGTCCGGTTGATGCAGCCATTAAAGCATTGATCGGCACTGTCCCAAAACCTGCACATCTGAAAGAATTTAATATCTCGGCGATATCTGAGGGTAGCGATGCAATCGGACATGTCACTGTTGTGATTGAAGATGAGAAAGGCAGAATATTTGATGCATCATCATCTGGTGACGACATAGTACTGGCTTCCACGGAGGCGGTGATCAACGCATTAAACATGGTGTACCGGAATGGCAGAGACAATAACTGAAAAAATATTCAAAGCAAGATGCGGGCGTGAAGTTCATGCAGGTGAAGTAGTCATGGCGCCTATCAACGGGGCTATGATCCATGACATAACAGGACCACTTGCAATAGAAAAGTTCTACGAGATGGGTGGAGTTAGGGTCTTTGATCCGTCAAAGATCATAATGCTCTTCGATCATCAGGTTCCGGCAGACTCCCTCAATGCCGCAGAGAACCAGAAGAACATGAGGAATTTTGCAAAAGAACAGGGGATCCACAACTATGATATACGGGAAGGTGTCTGCCACCAGGTAACACTGGAGAAGGGGAGGGTCTCACCCGGGGACATTGTTATAGGAAGTGACTCCCATACCTGCATGTACGGGGCAGCAGGGGCCTTTGCTACAGGAGTGGGATCAACTGACATGGGTTTTGCCTTAAGATACGGATGTCTGTACTTTCGTGTTCCTGATAGTATCAGGGCAGATGTTTCAGGAAAATTCAGTCCGCGCGTAGGAGCAAAAGATCTCATTCTGAATATTATCAAAGATATCACAGTAGACGGAGCCACTTACAAGACGGTTGAGTTTACAGGAGAGACCATCAGTTCACTTCCAATGGCAGGACGAATGACATGCTGTAATATGGCAATTGAGATGGGTGGAAAAGCAGGAATAGTCCCTCCAGACAGGATTACTCATGAGTTTTTTTCCGGTATGAGTAACATCAGGAAGGAGGAACTTTCCAGTGACAATGATGCCGTCTACTCCTCGTGGAGATCTTATGATGTGACCGACCTTGTTCCACAGGTGGCAGTTCCACATAATGTGGACCAGGTCGTCGATATTGATAAGGTAACAGGTACTCATGTCGATCAGGTCTTCATCGGTTCATGTACAAACGGGCGGTTTGAAGATCTTAAAGAGGCTGCTGAAGTACTCGGAGATTGTAAATTTTCTGATGATGTCAGGGTACTGGTAATACCCGCATCAAAAACCGAGTATCTTAAGGCTCTTCAGGCAGGTATTATCGAGCGGTTTGTCAGGGCCGGGGCACTTGTTGAAGCACCCTGTTGCGGCCCGTGTATGGGAGGATCATTCGGGCTCATAGCTTCTGGAGAAATCTCCTTCTCTACCTCTAACAGGAACTTCCGCGGAAGACAGGGCTCAACTGAGGGAAAAGTCTATCTTGGATCACCGGCTACTGCGACGGCTACTGCCATAAGAGGCGAGATCTCAGATCCCCGGGAGGTGTAATGATGAGTGTCTGGAGATTTTCTGACAATATCGATACTGATGCTATTATACCCGGAAGGTTCCTGACGATCAATGATCCTGTTGAGCTGGCACTGCATGCCTTTGAAGGGACAAGAGATGAGTTTGCCAGAGATGTAAAAAAAGGGGACATTATTGTAGCAGGTCGGAATTTCGGTTGTGGTTCCTCACGTGAACATGCACCCCTGGCATTGTCAGGGGCAGGGATTCAGATGGTTGTGGCAGAATCTTTTGCCAGAATATTTTACCGTAATAGCATCAATGTAGGGCTTCTGCCGGTTATCTGTCCAAAAGCATCTGATATCAGTGAAACAGATAAGGTAGTGCCCCACCTGGATGAAGGATACCTGGAAGTATCAGGTAAAAAACTTCCAACCGAACCAGTCCCTGAATTTCTACGTAGGATCATTGATGCAGGGGGTCTTGTAAATTATGCCAAAACCATAAGGAGTGAAGATCTGTGTATAAAGTAGCGTCCATCGGTGGAGACGGGATAGGGCCTGAAATTATAGATGCTGGAAAAAATGTACTCGATGCAGCAGGAGAGAGATTCGGGTTTGATATTAATTGGACTGATTTTGATATAGGGGCCGACAGGTATCTCTCAACTGGCGAACTGGTTACCGAAGAAGATCTTAAAGAACTTAAGGGATATAAGGCAATATATTTCGGGGCAATCGGGGATCCCAGAGTAAATCCAGGAATTCTTGAAAAAGGGATCCTCCTTAACCTCCGTTTTTATTTTGATCAGTATATTAACCTTAGACCAGTAAAGATGCTGGCAGGTGTTGAAACACCACTCGCATGTAAAGGTCCGGAAGATATTGATTTTGTAGTAGTAAGGGAGAACACTGAAGACTTCTATGTTGGAATTGGTTCCCGTCTGAAAGGACACGAGAAGAAGAATCTTGAAGTCGTCAGGGAACTCTACTCAGTAAAATTCGGGCTTGATGTGGAGACTGATTCAGATGAACTCGCCTACCAGATAGGAGTAATCACCCGTGAAGGTTCCGGGAGGGTCATCTCATATGCTTTTGATCTTGCAATGGAAAGAGATAAGAAAGTAACATCGGTGGACAAGGCAAATGTCCTTTCCGATGTTTACGGACTCTGGAGGGAGGTATTCCTGGAGACTGCTTCAAAATATCCGGGTGTATCTCATGAATTCAACTTTGTGGATGCCATTACGATGTGGTTTGTAAAAAACCCGGAATGGTTCGATGTCGTTGTTACACCCAACATGTTTGGGGACATCATAACAGATTTAGGTGCGATGATCCAGGGAGGACTCGGGCTTGCTCCAGGGGGGAATATAAACCCTGATGGGACCAGCATGTTCGAACCGATTCATGGTTCGGCTCCGAAATATAAGGGACTTAATATGGCAAATCCTCTTGCAACCATCTGGGCCGGTTCAATGCTCCTTGATCAACTGGGAGAACATAAAGCTGCAGATTCTGTGCTTTCCGGGATTGAAGCATCAATCAAAGAAAAGAAAGTAACAAAGGATATGGGCGGTAATACAGGCACTCACGAAGTCGGAGAGTGGATATCTGAGTGGATTAAAACAACATAGACAGAGAAAATTTCTCTTTAATCAGTAAAAATTCTCCCGATAAGAAAACATAACTTTTTTCATCTCTAGGTGTCATATTCACGTGTTAGCGATTGATGGGAGATACCGGATGAGGGGAGTTCAATGATGGAGAAGTACTCGATATTAGGAGATAAAAGGAAAAAATCATTTGTATTTACAATTTTGTTTCTTTTTTTCAGTTGCCTTATTGTGTCAGGAGGAGTATCTGCAGATAATCAGACAGTTCAGGATAACCAGACAGATGCTGTTGATATAACAATTATCAATGCTTCAGCCATACTGGATATTTCTAATTTAGATGATATTCCACTAGGAACAATTCCGGAGGAGAATCTGATGGTCACTATTACTGTAAAAAATATAGGAAAACATGAAGCTCCGGGATATAAACTGAAGGCATACCTTATCAAAGACGGGGGTGAGGATGAGATTGACACACAGATAGGAAGTGATATCAAAGACACCCACCTTGCTGCTGGTGAGACCAGAACATATATAAAAACCTGGCCATTGCCTCCTTTCCTGAAAAGGGGCCAATATCAACCAAAATTTGTGTTGGATGGAAGTGATTACTTTGAAGAGATTGAAACGGGGAATAATAAATTTATATCAGATAATAATGTGACGCCAGGATCACTTATCTGGGCAGATGGGGGAGTTCCTGTGTATTCCCCGGCTGAGATAACAGAACCAGGGCATTATGTACTAAAAAGGGATATTACCGGGACAAAAAAAACAGGTGCCTTTGAGATTAAATCATCAGGTGTAACTCTTGATGGAGAAGGGCACAAAATTTCAGGAATACCAACCGGGTTTACTAACGCAATCTCGATAAATTCAGGTAAGGCATTAGAGGACTTTACCCTCAAAAATATTATTATTGAAGATTATGATGTAGGAATAGAACTTTATAAAGTGAATAATGCAAAGATCGAAGGGTGTAAATTTATAAATCTGAAAAATATGGGACTTCGATTGGATCAATCCCAGAATAATGAAATTACAGATAATATCTTTGAGGGGAACGGAATCGGAATTGGAATATTTCAATCTAAAGATAATTTAATCTTTAATAACCTATTTAAAAACCAGTTTAACGCGGTTGTAAGCGAGGAGAAAAAGAACAGATGGAATGTGGATCCAAAGCCAGGGACCAATATTATCGGAGGAAATATAATTGCTGGGAATATATGGCTTAATCCTGCAGGAGGGGGATTTTCTGAAACTGCAACGGATTATACGGGTGATGGTATAGCAGATGCTCCATATGCCATAAATTCTGCAAATATCGATTTGTATCCCATATTGTCCTCTTCACAAACATCAGGATCTGCTCAAAACCCCCCTGTTCCTGAATTAAATGAGACAATAAATATTCCGGTTCCAATTGAACCGGAGATGAACGAACCACAGGTAAGCGGGGATACGGGAACACAAAATGCTACAACTGAAAATGAAAAAAATCCTGGTGAGATACCTGATAACCTGACAGATGTTACTTCCAGGGATATTACTAGTGAAGATAAAAAGCCACAATTTGCAGATATATCTGTAAAAACAGTAACATTGCCAGACTCCGGTTGTACTGGAGGAGAACTTGCATTCATCATTACACTTGAAAATTCAGGGGATTATAATGCAGACTCCTTCCTTATGCTCTACTACCTGTCAGAAGATCAGAAGATAGATAGCAAGGATATCTCATTGGGTGAGGATGTAGTAAAGAATCTTCCCTCACAAAAGGATGAGACATATAATAAAACTGTGAAAATACCGGTATCTACAGGAGAGAAGAAATACTATCTGGGTGTTGTTGCAAACCCTGGAAATGAAATATTCGAGAATAAAAAAGAGAATAATACAGGTTTCTCAACAAACAGGATATTAATCCGGTCCTGTTGATACCTTTTTTACTGAGTGGCGTTATTCAGTGAAGTTGGCATATCTTCATTTACGACATCAGATATGTTTCTTACAGTAACATCAAATGTCAGGGCTTTTCCTGCAAGAGGGCTGTTGAGATCAAATGTTACATTTGTTGCATTCAAAGTCATTATTTTTGCCTGAATCATCTGCCCGCCATTAAAGAGTGTCACCTGATCACCAACAGAAACATTCTCTTCAGCAGGGATGAAGTCTATCGGTAATGAAACAATGCGTGTAGGGTCATACTCACCATATGCCTCATCAGGTGAGAGTGTAAACTTTTTAGACTCCCCGACCTTCATTCCGATGAGTGCTTTTTCAAAACCAGCAATGGCTCCTCCGGTTCCAAGAACAAGTGAAAACGGACCCCGATCCTTTGAGCTGTCAAATACTGTTCCGTTTTCAAAAGTACCGGTATAGTCAACCTCAACCATCTGTCCTTCTTTGGCTCCGTCAGCACTTGATACTCCGGTTTGAACCAGGGATATATTGCTCTTTGTAGCACCCTCATTGGATGTACTGGTACACCCGCAAAGCAGAGCTGTTGCTACAAGCAAAACTGCAATCGCGAAACAAAAACGTTTGTCCATACAGAGATCTGTCAGTAAAACCGGAAAAATACTCTCATAGTTGTCATCAGGATTACAAGAATATTCTTTACAGGTTATCAGGAAACCGGAATTATTACCTCTGACTCCGGTTCATGAGAAAGACCTATTGCAGCTAAAGCCCCGATTATTCCCTGACCTCCGGCAATATAAATATCAGAACCATTCGCACATAAACGCGCCTCATCAACAGAGACATACCTGATCCTGGTAACCGAACCAAATTTTTTAACAGGATCCGGAACCAAAAAGCCGGTAAAAATTGCGATACCCCATTCATCGGAGATACTTTCATCACTTACAAATCTTACTGCAGCTTTTTGAATTAGATCCGCCTTTTCGGGGATCACTGCCAGTTCGATGGCACTACACGAGTTCCCTGCAGTTTTCCCAGGCAGATCCTGCCATAACATTGCTATATGGTGGCTAATCGGATATGTTCCCGAAATTTCAGAGAGATAATCAAGCAGTGCTATCGCTAGAGCAAAAGTTGCTCCCTCATCAGCACGATCAGTATTATCTATCCCGATTATTAGATGAATTAATGCTTTTGTTCTTATCAGACCTTCTGTTGAGTTTAGACATCTGGTAGTATCTACACTTATAACACCATCTGCCCTGCCCATCATATCAGTAAGCGAATATGCAGGTCCGCCAAAAGAACAGATCTGTTGTACAATATCGTCTCCCTCCTGCCAGATACCTGTGATTGCAACCGACGGGCAGGGCCAGAGTCCTACTTTTATATCATACCGCCCCATCCTGATGAACTCACGAAGCACAGTTCCTTCCCTGATCGTATGTATTGCCGGATGTGTATGAGTATGATGCCTGGCACAAAAGGCAGCACATGCACTTGACAGACATTCGTGCACTATCTCGACGACCTGACCATCTACCGCCGTAAAAATCTTAAGACAGGCACTCCTGGGAAGAGCACTTACTGCAGCATAACGGGTTGGGGCCCGGCCATGAGGCTGCTCCAGGACAGTAACACATCCCTCCTGCGAAAGTCTTCCGATCCAGTCTCGTGCCGTGCTTCTCGGAACATCAGCTGACTGAGAGAGATCATCTACCGTAAACCAGCCCTTTCGCAGTGTGAGCCTGCGCATAAGTTTTAGATAAGAGCGGCGACGCTCAATAACCCCCTGCATACCTTTCACGAATCGATATTATGTCTCCAATGACAGCACTGGCGGTCTCAAGTGAACCTGCCCCCTTTCCTGAGAAGAAGAGATCTCCCGCAAGATCAGTCCGGAGAATTACAGCATTCAGAGAACCTTTGACAGTAAGGGGATGGACTCTTGGAATGATCAGGGGGGAAACCCTGTAGATATTTTTTGATGGAACAATCTCACCGATAAGCCTTATTGTTGCATCCTGCTCCTCTGCAAGCCGGATAGCCTCCTCGGTCAGGAGGTCAATACCGGTAACATGTATGTCACGAAGCCTTATTCCCGTTTTCCAGATAGTATTTGCCAGGATAACCAGTTTAATTGCTGCATCTGTTCCTCTGACATCATAAGTCGGATCGGTTTCTGCATAACCCAAAGACCTGGCTTCATCCAGTGCCTGTTTATAACTAAGTCCCTCTTCAGCCATTCGTGTCAGAATATAGTTACAGGTTCCGTTTAAAACGCCGTATAATGCCTGTACTTCATTCCCACCCAGTGAATCCTGGAGCATATGGATGATGGGGATAGCACCTGCAACAGTTGCCTCAAATCTGAGGGCAACACCTCTCTCCCTGGCCTGACATTCAAGTTCATGATATTTTAGGGCAATCGGGCCTTTATTGGAGGTTACAACATGGCATCCGCGATCAAGAGCTTTCCGGATATAACCCGTCGCCGGTTCTCCGGATTCTGCATCGGTTGGTGATACTTCAACAAGTATATCATACGGAGCTTCATTTACAACCCGGTCTGCACTAATTGACGGATCTCCACATAAACCCGTATTCTCTTTCTGATGCAGAAGATCAGGTATCCGGATTCCATCAGGATTAATCTGTCCGGACCTGGAATCTGCCACACCGGTCAGTATGATACCCAGGTTTTTACTGGAGAGAACACTAAGGACACCACGCCCTACTGCCCCGGTCCCTATTAGAGCAACTCTCAAATTCATTTCAGAACACCAGAGGTTCAATCATCAGAATGTCCTTCTTTCTGGAGACATCCCGCAGAATATCAATGGCTTTATCCATATGCTCATGACTTATTGCTTTTATTGTAAATTTTGCAGAGGAACGCTCATTAATTGCAGGCATTGAAATGCTCATTCTAATTACTTCTGCATAACCAGTCTCATCAATTCTGTCGATAGTATCTCCAAGGTTTGTATGAACCAGATGACCGATGAGAATTACCGACTGCTGGTAATGCATACTCTCTTCACCAAACCTGATGACATTAATCCCACGTTCCTGTAATAGAGACAATAAACCAGACAGACGCTCTTTCGGAATCTCTATCACAACTTCAACACTAAGCGATCCCTTTTCCGTAAGATTATCATGCTCATGTATTACTGTCTTAATGTTACCTCCCATATCTGATATCGGCATCAGAGCCGCCACCAAGTGTCCCGGGGTATCCCTTATCTCCAGCTTCATTGAAACCTGCATAACATTATTACTCCTTTAAATCAGCCTTTCCTCATGCTATCAGGACGGATTGTCATCAGTCATAATCAGGACTGTTAAAGAATATCCGTCTCCAGATGGATCTTCATCGTACAATGTAGTTACTTCTGTTTTATTCGCTCCCTCTGATGAAGTATTACCATAATATGAAAAGGATACCCCTGGTCTTGAGAAAGAGTACAGGGGATCACCCAAAGGCATGCTGTCATTAGTGCGATAACTAACATTACTAAAAACATTCAGGCCGGTTGAGCTTCCAAACCCTGAGTTCTCAAGTGTATAGCCTGCCTGGGGGAGAGTATAACTTAATGCAGTCTTCAGATCAGGGGCGACGTAAACCTCCATAGTCTGATTTTGAAACCCGGGTTTTCCTATCTCAAGGATATGAGGCCCTGATGCAATACCACCGAGATAAATAGGAGTCTGTCCGCGCAATTCACCATCCAGAATTACAAGGGCACCATCGGGATCTCCTGTAATTACTACTCCTCCTTTCTGGTTTATCTGTTTTTTTTCTTCTGAATAACTATCGGCTCCATGAACAGAGAGTATCTCACTAACACAGCCCTCATAAACATCATTTCCCATGAATCTTACACGAAGGTATTCTGCAGGGGTTTTATTTCCTCTGAAAAACTGATATTTACCATCTTTGTGAGTATTAATTATCGCAACCGACTCAAAAATGGAAGTTCCGGTACCTGATGATTTCTCAAGAATGACCCGTTTATTACCAATAGGAGAACCTGAACCATCGGTAAGTACACCGGAGATGATAAAAGATGAACCAGTTGGAGCCATTTCAGGCTGAACAGATACGGATATTGTGGTCTGTTGTTTTTCTGCAGAGACTGTGCAACATAATAATAGAATTATTAAAAAGCCCAGACATAGCGGTAATAAAGTCCACTTACTTCCCATTTTATTCATAATATTCCCCGGGTGCCCATTATTAATTTGTATTGAAGGTTTAAGTAAAATCCATAAGTATACTATTCAAGAATTTTCAAGGATATTTTATCAGAACCGGAAACAACAAGAAACATAAGGGTTTAACCAAAGATTAAAATTCAAACCCTGCTTTTCCCGTAGTAGGGACAAATTCAGGATCTTCTTTTTCATACCTTATGATAATCTCTGCAAATTCTGAAGAAGCCTCATGGCTTGATGCTGTTACGATCCGATCTTTAAACACCACAGGCTTATTCTGATACACAACATCCTCCTTCATCATTTCCCTGATCATCTGCCCTGACGCAACGGTGGCAGGTTTTTTCCGGAGTATACCTGTCTTTGCAATTACAATTGGTGCGTTATCAATTCCAGCAACAACTTTACCTTTTATATTAAAGATCTTAATCAGGTCGATGAGATAACGGTTGTTCCAGAGATGTATCTGCGTACCAGGGCCGCCAACTATCATAAGAGCATAAAAATCATCGATACCGGTTAAAAGGATCTCCTCAAAAGTCCGGCCGACTTTAGCCTTCTTACCTAGCACGCCCATTACCACCCCTATATGGGTTGAGGCTAGCTCATACATCACCCCGGCCTCCTGAAATTTTTTTATTGGGATCAGGAGCTCCTCATCTCTGAACCGTTCAGGAGGAATCGCGATGAGTACTTTCATATCATTATCAGTTTTATCAGAAAGGTATTAACCATATGTAATCCGTTTCATGTAACTATCAAATGAGTTCAGCACCCTTAGGTAATGATGTCAAATCTCAATATAGCCTTCATGGGACCGGATGTTCTTGCAAAAGAACTGGGTAAAGAAGGAACTTCTTCCGATATTACCTTTTATAACCTTAAAAAGGGGGATGTCACCCTTACTGTAATAAGACCATCAAGATACCCTGAAAAGATATCATCATTATTTTACACTGCTTCACTAGCAGAGATAGCTGTACTGGTGATAGAAGAGGTAAATGTCAGGCTTGGTGAGACCATACTTATGCTTAATGCTGCTGGAATCAATGAGGGGCTCCTTATTCTGAAAAATTATATAGATCAGACCCAGATCGCCCCACTTATCAAGGGTACCCTGCTTGAAAAATATCAGATCTTCCCTGACGATAAAACCGGTTTAAGGGAATGGTTAATCTCGCGTGCATCTGAAAAAAAACAGATATCAGGGGATAAAACGGGCATTGTCCCCATTGATCACCATTTTCCGGTTAAAGGGATCGGAACGGTGATCCTCGGATGTGTGGAGGACGGATGTATCAAACGCCATGATATGCTTACCGTTCACCCGACAGGCAAACAGGTCCAGGTAAGATCGATCCAGATGCATGATGATGATACAGAGAGTGCGTGTAAAGGAAACAGGGTAGGACTGGCACTTAAGGGGATAGAGGCAGAAGAACTTGATCGAGGATATGTCCTCTCAAATGACTCTGATATCATCTCATCATATGAAATCAAGGGAAAGGCAGATATTATCCCGTATTGGCCAGAACCATTAAAAGAGCAGATGGTCATATATGCCGGTCACTGGATGCAGTTTCTTCCATGCCGGATTATATGCATATCTGATGAAGGGAACTTTAGAAAACCTGAATTGACTCTTACCTTTGAACAGAAACTGATCTATAAGGCAGGATCCCGCCTTATCCTACATTATCTCGATAATGAGAGACTAAGAATTATCGGGACAATGAATATCTTATAAGTAAAAGAGATGGAAATAATCCCACAACCTGATTTTCTCCCAATTTCACTAAAGGAATTAAAACAACTCGGTATAACCCAGCCGGATATTATATTCATATCCGGAGATGCATATGTTGATCACCCTTCATTCGCTACAGCAATTCTCGGCAGGGTGCTTTGGGATGCGGGATACAGTGTTGCAGTAATACCCCAGCCTGACTGGAATAAGGATACAAGTTATACTCTTTTTGGAAAGCCCCGCCTTTTCTTTGCGATATCAGGCGGGAGCGTTGATTCAATGGTGAGTAACCTTACCCCGGCACTTAAGAGAAGATCAAAGGATGCATACTCCCCGGGTGGCAGGCTCTCAAGGCCAGACCGTGCAGTGCTTGTCTATGCTGACAGGGTTCACAGAATTTATCCGGATATACCCATAGTGATAGGGGGTATAGAAGCATCACTTCGGCGCTTAGCTCATTATGACTACTGGTCAAATCGTATCAGACAGTCGATTCTGGCCGATGCACCCGCGGATCTCCTTGTATACGGTATGGGTGAAAGAACACTTGTATCCATCGCAAATCGTATAGCATCAGGTGAAAAGATAAAAGAGACCTATAATATACCAGGTACCGTAACAAAATTATCATTAAAAGAGTATTCAACTCTTGATAAGACCAGAATATGTGAGATTCCTTCATTTATAGAGGTAAGAGATAATTCAACAGCCTTTTGTTCTGCTCACTCCATTATCTGTCATAACCAGAACCCGTATCATGGAAAGATAATCACCCAGATCCATCCAAAATGTGTGATTTTACAGAACATCCCGGCAAAACCTCTTTCAACCCCGGAGATGGATCATATATTCGACCTGCCTTACAGGCGTCAACAACATCCGTTATACAAAGAGCCTGTTCCTGCCCTTGAATCCGTCCGGTTTTCAGTAATTTCACACAGAGGCTGTTTTGGTAACTGCAATTTCTGTGCGATATCAATGCACCAGGGTTCTATCATCCAAAGCAGGAGTGAAGAGTCAATATTAAGGGAGATTGAATCTTTTAGAGAGATCAAAGGATTTTCAGGAGTTATTAGTGATATCGGGGGCCCGAGTGCTGACATGTATAATACATCCTGCAGGCGATGGAGAGAAAATGATCTCTGCACGGACTCTGAGTGTATTAAGTGCCCTTCGCTCGAATCAGGATTAGATAAATATCTGGACCTTCTTGATAAAGCTGAAAAACTGAAGGGTGTAAAACATGTTTTTATAGGGTCAGGTATCAGATTTGACAGAATTCCACCTGACCCTTCGGTTATGAAGCGGATATCTGAACACACATCAGGACATCTGAAGATAGCACCTGAACATATCTCTGAAAAAGTTCTGAACCTGATGAACAAGCCAAAAGCAGAAATGTTTGATGCATTCATATCCTGCTTCGAGGAAGGGCAGAAAGGAAAGAGAAAAAGACAGTATATTATCCCTTACCTGATGTCAGGACATCCGGGTTGTACAATCAGAGATATGATCTCTCTGGCAGTGTATCTTCGGGATAAAAACCTCTACCCTGAACAGGTACAGGACTTTACTCCAACACCTATGACCACGTCAACCTGTATGTATACAACAGGAATTTATCCGGTGACAGGGGAAAAAGTCTACGTCCCCTGTGGGAGAGAAAAAGAGATTCAACGTGCCATCCTCAGATGGAAAGATGATAAAAATAAAAAGCTCGTAGAAGAGGGATTATACATGGCAGGAAGGAGAGACCTCATAGGAGAGAGAAGAGAATGCCTGATTCAGGGCAGTAAGAAGGGGGAGATCAGGAATCCCCGGAGGAAGGATCGTTAGATTGGTCTTTCGATGATTCGGGAATATTTATACCGCAACTAATACACTTTTCCATTGTATTTTCGTATGTACGGTAAGCATCCGCCAGTACTGCAGACTGGGAGGTAAGGCCTGCGATAAGTATCGCTTCCATGATCTCATCAGGATTTGCGCCTTTTCGAAGGGCAGCCTGAACATGGTAATCAGTGCAGTAATTACACCTGAGCGCAGAGGATACAGCAAGACTTATTAATTCGACATTTTTTGGTTCTATGGTGGCGGTCTTAAGGACTGAATTCTTATACATCAGATGTGACAGTAAAACCTCAGGACGTTTACTCATCCGCTCAAATATCAGAGGTACTCTTCCGAAATCCTCCTGAATACTTTTAAGCCAGTCATCAGCTGTTTTTTTGGACCCTTTATCAAGTATCTCCTGAATGATTCTTTCAAATCCGTTTCCTGGTTTACCCATATTTACCTGGCCTTAGGTCTGTTCTTTTATGTATCATAACTACCGGTTGGTAACTCTTTGCAGGGTAATACTTTCAATACATCGGGTGAATCAATATTGTATGAATCGAAAGAAATTGTTCTTCATCCTGTTACTCATGCTGACGGGGTGTATAATCATATCAGGATGTACAACTTCGAAGACACCTCGGGAGGTAACAAATCCCTCTCCAACCCCGACATCACCTCCAGTTACTCTGTTACCTGTAGAGACTACATTAAATACCCAGACTCCTGCACCAGAGCAGACCCTTTCAATCTTTGACAATCCGGTACAGATACCTCCTGACGGACTTGATGTATCCATATCAGTCAGGAAGGATCCGGTTTCTGACATGATTACTGTGACATTTAACGGTGGAAAAGGTCAACAGATGCTTAAGTCAACGGATATCAGATTTGAAAGTTCAAATGGAACTTTTACCACCATCCCCCTGGGAATAAATCGTGGAGATGAGGTTGTAATTCAGGGAACAAAAGGATCAGATCGTATTCAGGCTGTGGCATATTATAAGGATGGTTCATCTTATCACATCCTGGATATAATGCTGGGACCTAACCGGGCAGGGATAACAACACCTACCCCTATACCTGTTACATCAGTTCTCCCGGAGTCAGACGGTATTTATTCAGGTCCGGTAACACAACCACCAAATAACCTGATGGTGTCAGTTGATGTGGACAAAGATCCTGTATACCGTGTTATTACAACTACCTTCAGGGGAGGCCATGGACAATCACTTGTAAAAACAATTTATGTTCATGTCATTCTGTCAGACGGGACGGAGATTGTAAAAGAACTTTCCAATAACACCGGGGGGATATCTGAAATACAAGGCACACCAGGAGAAGATAAAGTACAGGTCGTTGTGCTATATAAAAATGGTCAAAATTATAAGGTAGAAGAGAAGATATTCGGGCCAAGAGGCTGAATTACTCTTTTTTTGTGTTAATCTTACTCTCTTCTCCTCCAGAACAAACATAAAGCCCCTAATGCCACAACTCCGATAATAGGTGAAATGGGAGTAGTAGTTGCAGTAGGTTCAGGAGTGGGGACACTTGTGGGCACTTCAGTAGTGCTTACTGGTTCAGGGGCACTTGTAGGAACAGGAATTAAGGTGGCTGAAACAAGCGCTGTCTTTCCTGCCTGAAGACTCGTACTCCCGGCCCAGTCCTGATAACCAGACAATGTCAAACCGACATCCACTTCTCCGGCCGTTACATTAGGTATGGTTACAGGGGTAATTCCAGCAGGTACACCATTTATCATGACTGATGCAGACCCTGGCTCAGATGTTACCTCAACAGAACCGGTTGTTAAAGGAACTAACGTAATACGAACCTGGTTATCCATGTTTGCTTCTACATATATCCTTTCACTTCTATCCTGATACCCGTCAAGATGAATGCTAAGAATTCTATTTCCTGCTGGTACATCCCTCAAAACCAAAATCCCGGATTGACCCACTACGCCCCTTGAGACACCATCGATAGTAACATCAGCACCAGGGGGACTTACAGCCAGATATACAGCACCCACAGGGGTTATTGGGACACGAATCAAAGTTCCCTTAAGAATAATATTCTTTCCGGCTTTGGGTGCCTGAATTACAGTCTCATTATAAACCTTATAACCATCAGCCTTTATCATAAGATTATGGTTGACAGGTTTGTTACTAATTTCAGCAGGTACAAGAAGGGTTCCGCCCTGAATCGTCCCGACTGCTACTCCATCAAGAAATACAGATGCATTCTCAACATTAGCTCTTACCTCATAATACCCGGTCTGATTAGTTCCATCCCCGAATACTGGATTAATACTCCAGAAAGCAAGAACTAAAAGAATTGCACATAGATAAAAATAATTTGATTTATGATCTCTTTTTTTCATACTTATCCCTATATATGCCAGTTATATGATAACTACGACATCTTTATTCAAATAATTGCTACATCGATTTATGAACTCTGACGGTTATTATTTTCTTCAGGGGCACATACAGGTGCAGGTTTTGTCACCAGAACAGACTCTATAACACCCATACTTCCACCTAATACCGAAACATTAACAGACCAGTCCTGATATCCATCTTTTTTAATTATTACATTATGTTCCCCGACAGGAACATTATCCAGATTCAGCGGAGTAATTCCCACATTCCGGTTATCGAGATATATATCTGCATTATCCGGAACGGATCTAATTTCAAGAGAACCTAGAGGGGATGGATCAAGATCTACCCTGTAAGTGGTTACAGCATTGTCATCAATGTATAAATTGTCTTCAATGGCGGTATATCCCGGACTGCGCGCTTCTACCTGATAATAACCTCTTGGCACGGTATACAATATAAGAGTGCCTGAGTCAGGTGTACTGCCCATGCTCTTTCCATTAAGTAACAGATCACTCCCATCAGGATTACTGTGAAATTTTACAATCCCATAATTATTGTAAGGAGTACGGGTGAGGTTTATCTGATAAGCAACCGTTTTCCCCGGATCTGTCTGGACAAAAGGCCCTGTAAAACTTTGATATCCGGAGTACTCCATTCTTACATTCTGCCAGACGGGAGAAACGGTTGTATCCACCGGCACTGTAAGAGTCCCCCCCGATATATAACCCATATACAAAGTGTCAAAGTAGACCCGTGCCCCCTCCTGATCTGCCCTGACCTCTATATATCCCATACCCGGACCAGAGTATTTTACATCACCTGCACTCACAAAACTGCACAATAATGCAGCAAACAGCATCATACTTACCAGTACGATGTACAAATTCATTCTACACATCCCCATATCTGAAAATTGGAGATGAACCTTCATAACCTTTTGGAAAACAGATCACTAATCAGGATACCTATACCTGATAAGGTATAGTGATATTGAATAGAAATAGGACAAAAAATGTATATATATATTCCAAAACCGGATTCAGACACTTATATCATTAACCTTGGAGTTTTTTAACCGCATATAAGCCCCTTCTTCATTCCAGGGGTGTTTCTCGACAAAATCAAGCACAGTCTTGATCTTATTATAATCCGACACTAACTTTGTTTTATCATCACCTTTTACAGAACTCTCTCTGCTTTTAAGGAACTGATACTTCTCATACAACTTGTTGATACTTTCTATGATATACATCAGGTAATTATCAGAAGGATAGAATTTGCCTTCATTACCTTCTTTTGGAAGTATATGGACGATATAGGGATCTATTTTTGAGTAGGACTGACTTAAAAGCCGCCCCATAAATGACGGACTGTCTGGATCAATTACAATATAAACATCATCCGTTCTATCTTTGTATGTTTTTAACTGACTGTTTTCAATTGCTTTATCTGTTTTTATCCCTACTGCTGCATGGCCGAGCCCTGGATAACTAATAAACACTACATCATACCCGGCCTGATAAAGCAGCCCGTATAAAAACATGGCTTTGTTGAAAGTATTCCCTGTTTTATCATGAATTAATTCAATTGGGTACCTGCTGTCAGATTTGTTGGACAGGGGGATCTGCTGCACAAACTGGATCATAAAGTTGACTTCCTGCTGTTCATCCATTTTATTCATGCCAGCCTCCTTATGAAGTTCAGCAAGAGTTGTATTGAGCGTCTTCCATGTGGTCGGATCCTGCAGGCGCTGTTTTAGAACAGGCATCCACTGCTCCGGATTTTTAAGGGCGATCTCCATAGAATTTCCTGACAGGTTCTGGGCACCAAGATATATTCTTCTGTCAACCGTAAATGAGAGAGGGATCTCCTTATCATTCCACTTGATGTTAAAATTGCGATCAGCAGTAGAAGGATTTGCAGATGAGGCAGGTATTACAATCAGTTCTTTTGCTTTAGTTGGTTCAGGAGTTACCTCCTCTTTTACCTCTTTTTCACGCTCTTCTACTTTACCCTTAAATTTTTCACTGTCGAAAGAGAAGGTCTTCAGATATGTACCTATGGTATCAAATACCTGAATCCTGTCGTTTCCAGAATCACAGACATATACAAACTCATCTTTTCCGTTGTTACCTGGCAGAATTGTTATTCCCGTGGGTGCCATAAATTTACCAGGGTCTGTCCCTGTCCCGCCCCAGGTCTTCAGAAAGGAGCCATTTTTATCAAATTTAAAGATACTGTCGATGATCTCATCACTGGCATAAATATTCCCATCCCTGTCACTACAGATACATGAGAGTTTGTGCATGTTAGGGATACTATCTTCAGCCCTGATGGTAAGTTGTACAGTTCCGTTTGATGAAAACTTATATATCGAATCACCCTCCTGATTCATGACAATTACCGAATTATTTACTGATGAAATAAGTTGTCCGGGTGATACTCGAACCAGATCAGGGGTGACATTTTGAGAGAGATTTTCTGTAGAGTTATATATAATAGGTACAATAGAGTTAGTTTGCCCTAATAACAGACCAATCAGGAGTGAAATCAGGACAATAAGAACAAGATATAAATTCTCTTTCTCCTTCATAAGTCTTCAGATTTTAATATAATTATAGGTGTTAGAATTATCGCTTTAAGGCCTTTACTGTTGATAAGATATGAATTAATTATTAAATCACCACAGAGAGAAACTAAGATAATGCATCACTTCCAGTTGATCAAGGAACTGATCATCAGATCTAACAAGATCTTCTATTGAATTATCAGCATTATATGCCGCTGATTGGTAAGATACATTCATAATACTATTTAGGAAAAGTAACATTTGGAGTTCATATCCTTTCTTATATTTTTTCATAATCTCATACTGACGTAATTTTCAGGCAGGATGATCCTGCTATTTTTTGGGAAGGAATTACAGCAGGATCTTTGGAAACAGAGATTCTTAAAGACCGGATAGTAGTATCAGTATGACTGTAGGAGGACATACATTTCTGCAATAATAATACCTTGGTCTTTTGAAACCGATCTGAACTATCATAACGTCCATCACAGATTACCCTGTGACATATGAAAGTTGGATGAAACTGCTGATAAGGGATAGATACGAAATCAACTGAAATGAGTTGGAACCCCTTTGTATGCTCCGTTCAATTAGTTGCAACCGGTTGCAACTACCCATTAAATCTGCAAAATTTAATTTGATACCTTAAAATTGAGTTTTATAAAAATCCCGGGGCCATTGAAATAGATGAGATAATAATCTAAACCATCAGAGAAGTCTCTGAAAATGGTTTAACCTTTACGAGAATATAATCACGCATCCTGGACGGACTGAAATCACAGATATCAGAAAGATGCACCCCTTTATCCACTTCAATTCCACTTATATCAGAGACATAGTGATCATAAGGGAGTTTTACCCTGACACCATCCATCTGAACCACAACTGGAATAGGGGACATAACATCCTGTATATCGGGTACTGACTCATAGATTGTGTTCATGAGCCTTGCCGGAACTATCGAGAGGGGGTCTTTTGCTATTTCTGCCCGTTTATTACCGATAACCCTCGATACTTCAGCTACGATCTCATCAAGGCGTGCCAGTTCAGAAGGTTCCTTTGTCCTATGCATAAATCTCCCGAGCCCTCCTACATATCCTGCAACCTTGGGATCAATTATCTTCATAAGTGCCTCTTTTGAAGGTCCGCCACAGACAATTATCGGAATATGTATCCCTCTTCTGAATGTCGGCATCTTCTCTTTTATACAGGTCTCGAAATTTCCGAAGAGATAAATAACCAGATCATGCTCATTGATGATATCACGCTCTTCATCAGACATCAGACCAATCCTCTTCCCAAAACCACGGGCCAGCCCTATCATATTAGTTTTGGCTCCAGCCGTTCTGAGATATTCGGCCACATCACATGAAGCATGTGGAAGGTGATGAATCTCGAGAGACATTGATACAACTGCTATCTCTGTTCCCACAAGGGGAGCGGGAATTACTTCTCCAGCCAGAGGACGTGATACTTTTTTCAGAATCTCAATATCATCCTCTGGTATAAGAGCCTGAAGAACCACCTCCTGGGCTATCATATGTTTCTGAATGATATACCCGCCCATATCCTCGATAAGATCAAGAATCTCATCATGCCTGAAGACGCCACCCTTATATGTAACCGGAACAAGGTTCATCCTTCTCGCCTCATTATCGCGAACTGCTCTTCAACTAATGGACTGACATCTTCAGGAAGAGTATTTTCACTGGCAACAAACCAGAATCTTCCTTCATTAAATGCCTGTTTTTTTATACGGAATCCTTCAGGGCATATCAGTTGCATCGAATATATAAGATCCCTAAAAAGCCCGGAGGTCGGATCAGCAACAGCGAGATCTTCAATTGATCCTGGTTGTAGATCATCAGGTACCTGTATCTCGATAGTGAAACGATCAGGCTGACCAACCTGATCTTTTCCAAATTTATTCCAGAGTATCTGCAGAAGATCAGCCAGATATACTTCATCTGCAATCAGAAGTGTGACTTTAGATCCGTCGATGGCCACCCCGGCAAGATCTGATACTCTGATCAATCTTGGAACTGACCGGGTTATCCCGGTTGCAATAAAGATCGGAACACTTGGATCTATAAAGATGCGTAGCCTCTCGAGAACTTTGAGAAGATTATGATCAGTGATGACTGTTGAAGTTATACGCCTGTACATTTCACCTCCTGCCTTCTCGGTGGAATCAACTTCAAAGTACTCAAGTGTAGGCATAAAATCAGTTCATCTCCACAAATCCTGAAGACAATAGAGCAGCACCCACAGAACCGATATACTGTGAATGATGAGGAACCACAATATCAGTATGCAAAAGCGTGCCCATGGCCCGGACAAGGCCCTGTATGAGAGAAGTACCCCCTACCATAACTACAGGCTCCTTGATATCTATCTCCTGGAGTTGCTGCTCAAATACTTGTTCTGCAACAGAATGACATGCAGCTGCGGCCACATTCTCTTTGGAGTGTCCTGCAGCAAGGGCATTTACAAGGCTCTGGGTTCCGAATACAATACAGTAACTATTCATGGGAACATCTCCCTCCATCCCTTTCATTGCCAGGGGCCCTAATTCAGTTATGTCAACCCCAAGACGCTTTGCAGTCATCTCAAGGAAACGTCCCGATGCACCTGCACATATCCCTCCCATAGTAAAAGTCCCAGGGATTCCATCAATGACTGATATCGCCTTATTATCCATCCCACCAATATCTATCACAGTAGATGGGCCATGCTGGCAGTCAGCTAGAAATACGGCACCCTTACTGTTAACCGTAAGCTCTTCCTGGATAAGATCTGCATTGATATGTTCACCAATCAGGAACCTGCCGTAACCAGTTGTACCTATGGCATCAAGATCAGATCTCTTAAGCCCGGATTCTGCAAGTGCCAGTGATATAACCTCATCAGCACTCCGTATAACTTCAGTTGTTGGTCTCCATCCGGTTCCGATTATTTCGTTATCTTTCATCACGATCGCTTTTGTGGTCGAAGAGCCTGAATCTACTCCCATTGTGATCCCTGTCTGCCGTTCCCTGGCCAGAAGTGCACGCCTGCGGGCGATCGTAGTAAGAGCTTCCATCCTTGTAAGTAGTGTTCCGGATGTTGTCCGTTCTGTAAAAGAATAACTTACCACAGGTAATTTTGAATTCTCATGGATATATCGACGTAGTTCATTTCTTACGATTGCTGCCTCGGCACACCTGAAACAAGAGGCAATAAAAACTGCATCTGCTTCTGCAGTGCCCTCCACTAGTGCTACAGCACGGGCAATGGCAAGTTTCAAATCCCCGGACTTTACACTGAGCCCGAAATCCCTGAAGTTTTTTCTTATATCAGAGAGGTTCAGATCCGGAAAAAAAACTTCTGCTCCGACTGCTTCTGCAGCATCATATATCTCTTTCTGAACACCGGAGTATTCAGGACCACATGATAACTGGGCAATCCTTACCAAATCCTGACTCATGGTGCAGTCTCCAGGCCTTTGAGGAAATCACGGATACTTCTGACAAATTTCACACCTTCTTCCTCATCTGAAGGGTAATTCAGTTCAAGAACAGGAATTTCCTTCTGTTTTACAAGGAACTCCACCAGTTCATCAGTTCTGGCACATCCCATGCATCCAAACGCAAATTCAGGATTATGTATCAGGATCGCTGCTTCTGCTTCATCGATCAAAGGACCAAAAAGAGACATCCTACCTCTGACTCCTGAAGGAACCTCAACAGCTGCCCACCTAAGCCCCTTTTTGGCATCCTCCGGAGTCATCTGAAGCGGAGGAGAATCAAGCCCGGCTGTCTGGATCTTCTCCCTGACTGATAAAGCGGTTCCAAGGGGTTTATGCCCAAACCTTGAAACCAGGTCAGACAGAATAAGGCTAGTCGAAGGATAAATAAACACCTTTGCCATTCAGGCCTCCTTATTAATAATATCAATTAGTTTCTCTACTGAAAAGCAGGAATCCCGATCATGATAACTGGCCGGGACATAATTGGGTGAATCATCGAGTCTCTCGAGCCCTGTAGTAATCCTTCTGATAAAACCCATCTCATACTCATGCCCGAAATATCCTGGACGTGCTCCTCCAAGATTTGCCCGGCAACGCCTTGGATCACCTGGAGGAAAACCCCTGTCTTTTACAAAAATATGGGAGGGATCCAGCTCCCGTATATGGGATATGACAAGATCCACATCATCCTCTTGCCCTGTCACCTGTAGCCCGAAACAGGTCTCTTTTATCATGACCTTTTCTGATATTTCATATGCCCTTGCAACAATATCATCCGGGGTTGCCTTATATGACTCAATAAAAACATATTTGGTTACCGTCCCGGAATAAAGGGGAGGGATTGTATCCTTCATCATCTGACCTCTCTGAAATATACTACTTCACCTTCTTCAAGTCCTGCAATCTTATTCATGTCAATCACGAGACCTATCTGATTGGTTCCGGAGAAAGGCTCTGATGTAGGGCCGAATTCAGAGGAGGCCACGGCTCTTACTCCGACAATACCTACCCCTTTACACGAATCATTGGTCATAGCCAGAATACCAGGAGAAACTGTTGTTTCTGGTATGTTTTCCGGAATTACATGGGTTGTTTTAGGAATCGTTGATTTAAAAAGGGTAACTTCATCAAATGAGAATAGAAAGGGAAGTTTACCGACTGCATGATATTTAAGCCCCGTCACTTCCCTGAAGATTCTGCATGTCCTGGGTGCATTTAAATCATCTAATGAAATAGATATCACCTGTTCATCAGGGATAGTGTTTACATTTACTGACCCCAAATCCAGAACCTTAAGAGTAGCGGGTGGATCCTGTCCGATTACAACCCTTTCAGACCCTTCCTTGTCAGGAATAAGAGTAATATTTAGTGCTTCGGCTTTTTTTCTTGCTTCATCAAGTGATAGCCCGACAAGATCAAACTGCTGTGGTTCGACAATTATTGATAACCGATCTCCTTCATGCGCAATCTTACAGAGTTCAATCCCATGAGTAACCTCTCCGACTCTTGTATGAGCCTGACTTCCGGGAAGATCCTGTGTATAGATATACAGTGAACCCCGTTTCTTCCCACTTATCCTCATGTAAACTGATCCTTCCAATCTTGCTCCGAAGACCTGAGCAGGAACAGGAGTTCCGGCGAGTATATCACATCTTATATGATTACTAAGACAGCCATCAACAACAAACTCCGAATCCTGCATTGCCAGAAGCATCAGGTCAACGCTCTCCGATGCCGTCAAATCATATCCGGATTTTAAAAAACCCTCCGCCTGCACCCGTATATGGGTAATAAGATGCATACCATCATGAAGGACAGTTGAACCATCAGTCGTCGTTATTGCATCTGACGACTCAGCAAAAGAGATCACAGGTTTGACACTGATTATCCTGTCCTCCTGAACGAGCCTGTCCATCACACCCCTGCCTGATATCACTTTTGCTATTACTCCGCCATCGGCAGCTGCTCCATGATCTGCTGCATGTGTTTTACGGCATAATATCAGAAATGATCTGCCGGGATCATACCCCCCGCATCCAATTACGAGATCTCCCCGTTCATACCCGGATGGCTTTCTTGCCGGAGTAAATGAAGATTTAAAAGGGCCAAAGGATGCAACTTTCAGATCCTGCCAACCACCGTTCAATCCGTTAAAGCCTGATAGGATTGTTCCGGCATTAGTTCCCCGGACAGCCTCTACAACAATCTCTCCTGCTGAAGTAAGTATCAAAAATTCCCTGGTTTCCGACTCACTTACCTGCTTTGGACTGATGATTCCTATACTCTGACCGGGTCTTCTGTCAGGCAGTACTGTATTAAGGGTCGAACCTTCAACGACCGTGATCTCTTTTCCATCCAGAGAAAGTTTCAGCATCAACTCTCCTGTTATTCATTTGCCATCCTTTCCCGTTCATGCTCTGTAATCTCTTCAAGCACTTCATTAGTCGGTCCGATCCTGATAATCTTCCCAAATCGCATCAGGGCACATCTGTCGCAGATGTCACGGACAAACTCCATGTCATGCGAAACCACGATAAACGTCTCCTCCATCTCCTCACGGGCATGCATTATCGAGTGTTTAACATCCACCTTAGTGATGGGATCCATTGTACCGGTAGGTTCATCAAGAACAACGATATGAGGTTCACGGATAAG
>Ga0209340_1000570_pt1 | contig 37717 bp, 37 predicted proteins | sample EPASupsiteSAE323_FD_187266 | JGI IMG/M metagenome (GOLD analysis project Ga0209340, IMG submission 187266) | Bioremediated contaminated groundwater from EPA Superfund site, New Mexico - Sample SAE3-23 (SPAdes) (version 2) | ecosystem: Environmental > Aquatic > Deep subsurface > Groundwater >... | reverse complement strand
CTATCAATAGTTTGAGCTGCTGAATTAGTATGTAAGACAGAAAATACTAAATGTCCTGTTTCAGCAATAGTTAAAGCTGATTGGATTGATTCTAAGTCTCTCATTTCTCCTACAAAAACCACGTTTGGATCTTGCCTCAAACAAGATCTTAAAGCTCGATTGAAATCATTTGCATCTCCACCTAACTCTCTTTGAGAAATAATTGATTTGTCCGGTTTAATGATATATTCAACCGGGTCTTCAATTGTCACGATATGGCTACTTCTTGTCCGATTAATTTCATTTAAAATAGCTGCTACAGTGGTTGATTTACCATGTCCAGTCGGACCTGTAACCAAAACGAATCCTTGTTTTAAATTAACAAAGCTTTTTAAAATATCTGGCATATTTAATTCTTCAAAAGACGGTATACTAGAAGCAATTAATCTCAGAGAACAGGCTAAACTATCATTTTGATAATATATATTAGCTCTAAACCGTGACTCTTCAGTCTCAAAAGAAAAATCTATTTCTCTTAATTGAATCAATTCACTTTTCTTTTTATCATCCAACAAAGAACTAATCATTTCATCTACTAAACCATCATCAATTTGGGTCACATTAGGAGCATTAATTAGTTCACCATTAAGTCTAAATTTAGGAGCCACTCCTTTCATTAAATGAATATCAGAAACCTTGTTGGCCACCGCCAATTTCAATAATTCTTTTAATTTAGTATGCATATCAGTATTGTGCTACTCTTATAACTTCATCTATAGTTGTTACTCCTTCCAATACTTTGACATAACCATCTTGTTTCATTGTCAACATTCCATCTACCATAGCTTGTTTTTGAATCTCTGAGGCAGCCGCTTTTTCAATAATTAATTTACTAATTTTTTCCGATATTGGCATTACTTCATAAATGGCCACTCTTCCCATATAACCAGTGTTATTACATTTTTCACATCCAACAATCTTTGGCATAGTCATTTTTTTACCTTCTTTTTTAAACTTATCTTCTAATAAGTTATAAATTGGACCCAGGGTTTTTTTCATGTCTTCTTCGACTTCTGGAGATATATCCATTTCACCAACACAATCTTTACAAACTTTTCTTAAAACTCTTTGACCAACCACACAATTTAAAGACGATACTAATAAAAATGGCTCAGCTCCCATATCTAATAATCGTGGCGGTACACCTGCCGCATCATTTGTATGCAAAGTTGAAAATACCAAATGCCCTGTTAATGCTGCATTAACTGCCAAATCAGCTGTCTCTGCATCACGAATTTCTCCCACCATTATTACATTAGGATCCTGACGCAAAAATGATCTTAGTGCTGATGCAAATGTTAAACCTGCTTGAACATTTACCTGAACCTGATTAACTCCTTTCATTTGATACTCCACTGGATCTTCAATTGTCACTACATTAACTTTTGATGTTGCCACTATATCCAAAACGGAATAAAGAGTTGTTGTTTTACCAGACCCTGTTGGTCCGCAAACAATGATAATTCCATGAGGTCGCTGAATTGCGTTCATTAAATTTTTCAAAGCCAATCCCCGCAAACCTAATTCTGGTAATGTTGGTACTTTTTGTGATTTTTTAAGTAAACGCATTACTACTTTTTCACCATAAGTTGTTGGTAAAGTAGAAATACGTAAATCAACATCATTACCATCTGCTGAAAAAAAGAATCGTCCGTCTTGAGGTACTCTTTTTTCATCAATCTTTAAATTAGACAAAATTTTTATTCTCGAAACCACTGCATCGTGAACATTTCTTGGTAATAAATATTTTTCTTGCAAAATACCATCTATTCGATATCTGACTCGAACATTTTCTTCTTGTGGCTCAATATGTACATCGGATGCTCTTGATTTAACTGCATATTCCAAAATTGTTGACACAATTTTTGCCACTGGAGCTTCAACTGCTACTTTTTCTTGAGCTTTTTTCATCTCTTGCTCCTCATCTTTTCTCTCACTTAAAGCTTTACTTACTTCAGAAGTTATATTTCTCTCTCGTATATATTTTTCTCTTACAAAGGCCGAAATTTGTTTTTCGGTCGACATCGACACACTTATTTTTAAACTAGTTCTTTTTTCCAAAAACTCAATCGTTTCTAAATCCAATGGATTGGCCATTGTTACAAATAAGGTTTTTTCTTTAGGATCGAAACGATAGGGAACTATATTATACTTTTGAGCCACACTTTCTGGCACTAAATTCAAAGCTTCTGGAGAAAAACCAATTGTATCTAAATCAACAAATGGGACTCTTAAAAAAGCTGCTTTAGCTTTAATAAAATCATCATCAGATACTAGTCTTAATGCTTTTATTACTTCTTCTTCTGTTTCTCCAGTTTTTAATTGGCGCAAATTTACCTCCTTAGATTGATCATTATTGATCAACTCCAAGTCAAGTAAAGCTTCTGTTAAGTTCTTATATATTTTTTGGGCAGCATCATCCATAATTGTATATATAATAATAGTACCAAAATGAAATTATTTCCGTCCAACATAATTGTCTATCAACAAATCACTGATGCAGATCATGAGATTAATGATTTATGCCAATCATTAGGTCATAAATCATTAAATAATAATCCTGATATATTCTTCATCAATCAAGAAACTGGGTGGACAATAGAACTTGTTCGATCCCTCAAAAATTTTATCTCTCAAAAACCATTTAATCATCAAAACAAAGTTATTATAATTTCAGAAGCTCATAATCTTAATATTGAATCTCAAAACGCTTTGTTAAAAACTTTAGAAGAACCAGGGGATAATAATTATATTTTTTTAACTACCAATCGACCTTCAAAATTATTAAACACTATTACTTCCAGATGTCACACTATTAGAATAAATAATTTTTCAAAAAATACTTTTTTAAATAAAAAAATTGAAATAACAGGCGACTTTACCAAAGACACATTGGCCTTAGAAAAATTTTACAAAAATAAAGACCAAATATTACCTTTATTAAAAGAACAGTTATATTTGTTTCAACAAGACACAATTGATAAACCAAATCTTCAAAAAAGCCGAATTATCCAAAAAATAATTAAATCTATTAATATGATTGAATCTAATGTCGACCCCCGCTCCGCCCTCGACTTTATTTTTCTAAATTAAACCCTTTGTCACTTCGTGACATTTCCCTTAAAAAGGGCAACTATTTAAGCCTCCTTTTTTAAGGGAGGTCCCGAGTTTATCGAGGGGGTGGGTTTTTTATTTCCGCATTTTCCCCTTAAACAAACACAAAAAAGTGCTATAATAACCTTAGTATGTTTTCTCCGATGTTTTCAATCAATAATAAAGTCTTGAAAAATATCGCCACTATTGAAGGTGCCAAAGCCATTATTGATGAAGCCCCACTTATTCCGGCTTACGAAAAACAATTTCAACAAGATGCTGTTGTTAGAACCGTCCATTACGGTACTAGAATCGAAGGAAATGATTTAACTTTTCAAGAAGTTGCCAAGCTTGTTGAGGGTCAAAAAATAACTGCTGGTGAAAGAGATATTCAAGAAGTCATTAATTATCGAAATGTCATGAGTTATTTAGAAGAACTTTGGTCTTTGTATGATGCTGGTCTTCCTCTTCCAGAAGAAAAATCAATTGACAATAGCGAAAAAAATCGACCTTTTTTCTATAGTGAAACTATTATAAAAAAAATTCATAGTCTAACTACCAATAAAATTATTCCCGATAGTGAAGTAGGTAAATATCGCCATCAACAAGTAGTTTTAAAAAACACTAAAACTGGTGAAATTGCCCACAGACCTCCTGCTGCTATCGAAGTCCCATATCTTATTGCTGATTTTATTGATTGGATTAATTATCCAGATTCCAGAGAAATTCATCCAGCTATTCGGGCTGCTATTACTCAATATATTTTAGTTGCTATTCATCCTTTTATTGAAGGTAATGGGCGAGTCAGTCGAGCTTTTGCTATGCTACCACTTTATTCCGAAGGTTACGATATTCGTCGACTTTTTTCACTAGAAGAATATTTTGATCGTAATGCTGAAGATTATTACAATACACTTCAGTCAATTCATCAAAAATCTTCTGATATTTTTAAAAGAGACATGACTGATTGGATTGAATATTTTACCCAAGCTTTAGCTATTGAACTTTCTCGTGTCAAAGAAAAAGTTCAAAGTCTTTCTCGTGATATTAAACTCAAACAAAAACTTGGTGGCAAACAAGTTCACCTAAGTGAACGACAAATTAAATTAGTTGAATATATGCAACAATTTGGTGGTCTTCGTATGCCCGACGCTCAACAACTTTTACCCATGGTTTCTGATGACACTATTTGGCGTGACTTAAAAAAATTAATCGATGATAAGGTTATCGAAAAACGTGGTTCCACCAAAGGCGCCTACTATTGTCTCACCAACGTCTAAGCTATAATTTGCTTATGATCACTCTCGACTCTCCTGAACTTAAAAATATTTCTCCAGAAAAACTTGGTGAACTTTTAATTGAAGCTAAAAAAACTTATTACACCACAGAGAAACCAATCATGGACGATCATACTTTCGACGTTCTTGAAGATATTCTTCGCAAAACTAATCCTCACCATCGCATATTTTCTAAAGCTGGTACTTCTAAATTTGTCACTGGTTTTGAAAAAAAGAAACATCAAGTTTCTATGGGTTCACAAAATAAAGTCAATAAAATAGACGATCTTATTCATTATTTTGAATTAAAAAAAATTTCCAAAGATATTGATTTTGTTGTTCAACCAAAATGTGACGGTATTTCTCTAGAAATCGAATATAAAAATGGTCAATTGATTGATGCTATCACTAGGGGAGACGGCCATATTGGAGATGTAATTACTCAAAATGTTGTCAAAATGAAAAATTTTGTTGTCAAAATGCCTGATGATTTCTCAGGTTCTATTCGTTGCGAAATTGTTATGTTAAATAAAGACTTTAAAAAATTAAACCAAATTTCTGTCGAAAAATATTCTAACTCTCGTAATGCTGTTTCTGGTATTTCTCAACGTCTTGATGGCCAATACTCCCAATATTGTAGTCTCTACGCTACTGATTTAATTTTTTCAAATCAGTCAATAAAAAAAGAGTCTGAAAAAATAAATTTCCTTAATAAAAGTGGTTTTGTTGGTGTTGATACTTTTCATTGCCAAAACTTTAATCAAATAGAAAATATCTATCAAAAATTTTTAATTAAAAACAGAGAAAATTATCCATTTGAAATTGATGGATTGGTAATAAAGATAGAAGATTTAGATATTCAAACTCAATTAGGTATCAAAAATAATCGTCCCAAAGGACAAGTTGCCTACAAATTTCCCGCCCGTTCCAGTCAAACTCGAATAGTCAAAGTCGAATGGCAAGTCGGACCAATGGGGACTATTACACCTGTTGCCCAAGTTGACCCAATTGAAATCTCTGGCGCCGTCATTACTTATGCTTCATTAGCTAATTACGATTTAATTAAAGAAAAAAATATCAATATTAATGACATTGTTGAAATTCAAAGAAGGGGAGATGTTATTCCCCATATTGAAAACGTCATTAACAAAATGAATCCTGGTCATATTATTGCTCCAACCAATTGTCCATCCTGTCACACTCCTTTAATTATTGATAATAAATTTATTCGTTGCCCAAATCTTAAAAATTGTCCAACCCAAATTATTGGCTCTCTAAAACTTTTCTGTGACACTCTAGAGATTAAAGGGATTTCTGATAAAACCATTGAAAAACTCTACAAAGAAAATCTACTTCACCTTCCTGGTGATTTTTACAATTTAAGAGTATCTGATTTTGAAAATATTCCTGGCCTTGGTAATAAATCGGGGACAAATATTGTCAAAGAAATTCAGGCTAAAAAAAATCTAACTCTCAAACAAATTTTTGACGCCGCTATTATTCCTAATTTTAGTTCTCAGCGAATCATTCAACTTATTAATGCTGGGTTTGATACCCCAGAAAAGCTTTTAAATATTACTACAGAAAAATTGGAAAATTTACCTGGTATTCAAATTACTTTAGCTCAAAAAATTTATCAAGGTATTCAAGATCGAAAAGATTTTATCCAATCAATTTTAGATAATGTAGAGACGTTGCGCGCAACATCTCTACCAAACAATAAACAAGCTCTATCAGGTCTATCTTTTGCCATTACTGGAAGTCTTTCTCGACCCCGAAAAAATATTGAAGATAAAATTATTTCTCTTGGTGGAACTATTTCTAATAGTGTTACTTCAAATACTTCATATCTTATTACTAACGAAATAGATTCTGATTCTAGTAAGTTTAAAAATGCCAAAAAGTTCGGTACAAAAATAATTTCCGAAAATGATTTTAATCATTTAGCAGACAGCAATTAAGACTGCTAATCTAAAGCTAAAAAAATATTTTTCCTATCCTTAGGGTATAAATAGGTATCAAAGTATAGATATATAAGACAATAGATATCTTTATACTATATATATAGTATTATATATATCATCAACTCGATGTTAGAATAAATCATGGAATGTCAAAAGAAAGCTAATGCTAAAAATTGTCCTTGTACCTATGAGTGTGAAACTAAAGGCCATTGTTGTGAGTGTTTACAATACCATTTAAAAAGAAAAGAACTACCAGCTTGTTGTTTTAGTTCTGAAGCTGAAAAAACTTATAATCGTTCATTTAAAAAATTTATCAAAGAAAATTCATTATGAAACTTATAATTGGTCTGGGTAATCCAGAAAAAAAATACCAAAATACCCGTCATAATTTAGGTTCAACCATCGTTAAAAAATATGTAGAGACGTTTTGCAAAACGTCTCTAACAAAAAAAACAAAACTTTCTGCCATGATTATTGAATGTAAGGGCGAGTCTTGTGCTCGCCCCACCATTTTTGCCATTCCTACTGAATACATGAATAATTCTGGCATTAGTGTTCAAAAATTAACTCAATTTTTCAAAATCGATTCTAATGATATTTATATTCTCCATGATGATCTTGATTTGGAAGTAGGGGATTATCGAATTCAATTTGACCGAGGACCTGCAGGTCACAATGGTATTAAATCTATTATTGAGCAACTAGGTACTCAACAATTTAATCGTATTAGAATTGGTATTGGTAAACCTCAAAATAATATTCCCATAGAGGACTATGTTCTTCAATTTTTTTCAAAAGAAGAATCGGATATTATAAACTCTATTACCCCAAAACTATTTGAAGAAATATCAAAAATTTAGGGCCCATAGTCTAGTGGTAAAACATCTCAGTCGCACTGAGTCGTCGGCGGTTCAAGTCCGCCTGGGTCCACCACAAACAAAACCATGATTAAAATAATTAAATCTATTACAAAATCAGTTACTCACAGTATTAAACACGACCCAGAAATTACTCGTATCAAAAATAAATACCCAAAAATTTATAAATTTTTAAAAAAACGTTTGACCAAAGAACATAAATATGGTCTTTATCTAACTATCGGGATTATCATTACTCTTTTTTTTATTTATCTTTTTTTTGGCATTCTCCAAGATTATATTGGCCATGAAAAATTAGTTCAATTTGATCTTCGAGTTTTAAATTTATTCAGTACTTTAAGATACGAACAATTAAATCATCAAGCTTTATTTGTAACTTATCTAGCCAAAGGTGAAGTTATTGCAGTTGGAATTATTACTATCAGCTTGATATTGATCTTAATTAAAAAATGGCGTTTTCTAAAAGCATTATTAATTTCTGTCTTGGGTGGAGAACTATTTGTTTGGATTATAAAAAATATAATCGATCGACCCAGACCACCATTAGTAAATGCCTTAGTCAATGAAACTACTTTTAGTTTCCCATCCGGACATACTTTTGTGGCCATCGCCTTTTACGGACTTTTAGTTTACTTTATTGTTCAATCAGAAAGAAATAAATTTTTAAAAATTATTAGTTTTATTATTGGTAGTATTTTAATTATCTTAGTTGGACTATCTCGAATCTATTTAGGTGCCCACTGGCCATCTGATGTTTTGGCTAGTTTCGTTTCCGGCGCAGCTTGGTTAAGTATTATCATCACTTTCTTAAAAATAAAAAATAAATTTATTCCAGTTTCCAAACCAACCACTAACTTTAAAAAAATTACTCTCATTACCTCCAGTCTTTTATTAATTTCAATTTGGATAATTTTTGTTTTTAGTTTTTATTTCACTCATCCTTTATTTAAAAAAACTGAAAATATTACTATAAAAACAACTATTAAAACCAAAGATATTACCACTCAACTGTTTGAAAAACTTCCAAAAATTAGTGAATCAATAAACGGGATAGCTGCCGAACCTATAAATATGATATTTGTAGGAACAAAAGAAGATATTAATAATGCTTTTGTTAAATCCGGTTGGTATCTTTTAGACGGACCTAGTTTAATATCCTATACTAAAATAATAACTTCTTTATTAAATCATCAAGCTTACCCAAATACACCGGGTTTACCCGTATTTTGGGATACTTTTCCTAGTCAATTCGCTTATGGTAAACCAACCACACCAGAATCTATCAGTTCTCGAGAACATATTCATTTTTGGGAAACTGATTTTATCACTGAAAACAAACAAAATATTTGGGTAGGAACTGCTCATTTTGATGAACAAATAAAAAAGAAATTCGGATTAGTTATGCCATTTCATACCACCGAAACCAAAGTTGACAATCAAAGAGAAAATATAAAAAACGAATTAGAGAAAAATGGACTTATTAAAAAATCAGAAAAGTTAGATTTAACTGGTTTACTTTATGGAACTAAAAAGGGGAGTGGTAATAGTTTTCTTACTGATGGTCAAGCTTATGTTATATATATAAAACCCATAAATGATTAAAAATCAGCCATCACTTATTGCTGACCAATTAGAAAAATTTAAAGTAACATTGGCCAAAAGACAAAAATATGTCAAAAACGATTTTCAAGCCTATGGTCTTGAACTTGCCCAAGAATTAGATGATTGGAAAAATCGTTCTCTCTATATTCGTCTTGCCAAAAATACCGATAGAAAAATTTTAGAAAAAGCCCGTTATTTTGTAAAAGACCAAAATCCAGGCAGTATCAAAACCCCATTTAAGCTTTTTATGTGGAAATTAAAGCAGCTCAAACTAGAACAAAAATAGTATAATAAAGAGTTTATGAACTTTTTTAAAAAACACTTAAAAAAAATAATTATTATCTCTATTATTTTGGTTATTTCGGGTTTTAGTATTTACAAGGCCAATGCCAATACTAAGACTACAGACATCACTAAATTTAATGAAAAAAAAGAAACTATAGTTTCCCCAAAAAGAGAAACTATAAAAGAAGAAATTACTCTCACTGGTTCTGTCGATGCCGCCACAAAAGCCAATCTTCAATTTCAAACTAGTGGCCAACTTGCTTGGGTTGGAATCAAAGTAGGGGATAAAGTCAAAAAATATCAAGCCATTGCTAGTCTTAATAAAGAAGTGTTAAAAAAGCAACTTCAAGCAGACTTTAACACTTATCGTTCCGCTTTAGCTACTTTTGACGATACCCAAGACGACTATAAAAACGAAAAAGATAACTTAACTTTAACTGATGACATGAAACGTATTTTAGTCCGATCCCAAAATACTTTAGATAATTCTGTAATCAACTACGAACTCCAAGATTTAGCTGTTAAATATGCCACTTTAACCAGCCCTATTAATGGCATAGTTACCGATATCGAACAACCAAACAGTGGCGTCAATATCACTCCAGCTTCTGCTACTTTTTCAATTATTGATCCAACCAGTATTTATTTTAAAGCTCAAATTGATCAAGAAGATGTTACTCGAGTTAAAGTTGGTGACAAGACTACTATCATTTTAGATAGCTTTCCCGATAAAGAATTTACTTCAGAAGTTACTTATATTTCTTTTACCCCAATTTCCGGACAAACTTCAACTGTTTATGAAATTAGATTTAAGTTAACAGGCAATGATAATCAAAATATTAACTATCGCTTAGGGATGGATGGAGACGCTATTATTTCTCTACGTCAAGTAGATAATACTCTTACTCTTCCAAGTGATGCTGTCCGTCAAGATAAAAACGAGCCTTATGTCCTTGTTAAATCTGGTGATAGTGAAGTGTTGACCAAAAAAAATGTAAAAATTGGAATTGAAACTGATACCACTGTTGAAATTTTAGAAGGACTTTCCGAAAATGACCAAGTCGTCATCTCTAAATAATTCTAAAGTAATTTTAGAGTTAAAAAGTGTCACCAAAACCTATATTACTGGGGCTAGCCAATTTAATGCATTAGATAATGCTAGTCTAAAAATTCATCAAGGAGAATTTGTCTCGATTACTGGACCATCTGGTTCTGGTAAATCAACCCTAATGCATATTATTGGATTACTTGATAATCCAACTTCTGGTGAGGTTTTATTAGAAGGCCGTGATATCGCTAAATTAAAAGAACATCAATTAGCCCAAATCAGAAATATAACTCTAGGGTTTGTATTTCAACAATTCAATCTTCTACCAAAAACATCTTCTTTAGAAAATGTTTTATTACCATTACTTTATTCAGACGTTCCCAAAAAAGATCGTCAAAAAATCGGTATAAATCTCCTTATAAAAGTTGGTTTAGAAGACAAATTTAATAACACTCCAGCTCAACTTTCTGGAGGACAACAACAACGAGTCGCTATTGCCAGAGCTTTAGTAAATAATCCCAAAATTATTTTAGCCGACGAACCCACTGGAAATTTAGATAGTAAATCTGGTGAAGAAATAATGAAGTTTTTTCACCAATTAAACGAAAAAGAGGGTAGAACTATTGTTTTTGTCACCCATGATATGGATTTAGCCAAACAAGCCAATCGAACTATTGTTATTAAAGATGGCAAAATTTCGGAGGAAAAATATGCTTAAACCTAGTTTTAACGATTTATTAAAATCTAGTTTTCGTTCGATTTTAAAAAATAAAAGCCGAACTGTATTAACTTCATTAGGGATTATTATCGGTGTTACCTCAGTAATTTTATTAACTTCTATTGGTAATGGTCTTAAAAAATATATTACCGATCAATTTGATTCTCTTGGAGCCAACTCAATTTATGTTTCTCCTGGAAAAGTTTTTAACGACAACGGTGGTTTTGCCCAAGGTGGTGTGTCATCCATGATGACTACTAGTTTTACCCAAAAAGATTATTCCTTTTTAAAAAGAAAAATAAAAAATGCTGAAATTATCCCCGCCAGTGCAGTTTTTGCTAATATAAGTTCTTCTTTTAGTACTCAAAAAAATATTGAGATAGACGGATCAACTGAAAATTTTGGAGTTATCAATAATATTGAACCATCTGCTGGTAATGGCCGATGGTTTACTGAAGAAGAAAATAATAAAAAAACTCCTGTCATTATTTTAGGTTATCAAATAGCTCAAGATTTATTCCCAAAATCAAGTGCCGTCGGTAAGAAAGTTATTGTCAAAGGAAAAACTTTAAAAGTTATTGGTGTTAGTGATAAAAAAGGTTCTTCTTTTGGTGGTCCAAGTCTTGATAAACAGGCCTACATTCCAATTGAAGTCGCTTACGACTTATCTGGCAAAACTGATATTCAAAGTATTATTGTTAAAGTTAAAAACAAAGATTTAATTGAAACTACTAAAAAAGAAATTACCGACATCATGCTTGACCGATATGATGATAAAGATGCTTTTTCTGTTTTTGACAGTTCACAACTTCTTAGTTCAATCAATTCCATTATTAGTATGCTTACTATTGGCCTTACTGGAATTGCTGCTATTTCATTAGTTGTCGGTGGAATCGGAATTATGAATATTATGTTAGTTTCTGTCACTGAACGTACTCGAGAGATTGGTCTACGAAAAGCTGTTGGTGCTTACCCTAGGGCTATTTTAATTCAATTTTTAATCGAAGCAGTAATTTTATCTTGTATTGGTGGAGGAGTAGGAATTCTCTTTGGATATTTAGGAACCTTAGCCATTAAACCATTTTTTCCAGCTCAAGTAACTATTTCTTCAGTCATTTTAGCTTTTGGAGTTTCTTCAATTGTTGGCATAGTTTTTGGAGTTGCCCCAGCTCGTAAAGCCTCTAAACTTTCTCCAATTGAAGCACTACGTTATGAATAGTTTGTTATCATTGATTAGTGAAACACAAATTTCTCAACTATCTAGTTCCTACAATTATTCTATTTATAGTCATATCTTCTTTTTGGGTTATCTCTAGTGTTAACAATTTACAAATATTTTATTTATTTCTTGGTTTAATTATTGGTATATTTTTACTTGATATTGATTATTTGATTTTTTGGTTCTATATCAAACCAAACAATGAAGAAAGCAGATTAATTAAGTTAGCTATTGAAAACAAAGAATTCAAATCAGTTATTAAAATAATTCAAAATTCCCATCAAACCCACTACAATCTTATTTTTCATCATTATTTTTTTCAAGTTATTTTAACTTTATTTTCTTTGTTTATTTTTACATCCACTAAAAATACTTTTACTTCAGCTCTAACTCTTGGACTTAATTTACATCTTATTATTGATGAAATAATTGGTTATCGAGTTGATCCTAAAACCGTTCAAAAATGGTTGTTTGCTCGTGAACCAAAACAACTTCCTCTTATTTTTTTAAAAAGATATATTGCTGTTTTTATATCTTTCACACTTTTATTTACTTTTATTCTAATTCGGTCCAAAATATAAAATATGCTTTTTTCCTCCCCAGAAATTTTTAAACAAGCCGGCAAATATTTATCCTCACATCAACAGGAATTATTAAAAGATACCCAAACAATTTTTAAACGACTTGAATTACGTGATGGAATTAGTGACTATTCATTTTTAGTTTCTCCAGTTGCTAAACTTTATGAAGGTTTTTTAAAAGATTTCTTTCTTAAAATTGGTATTATTTCAGAGACAGAATATGATAGCGACCGTTTTCGAGTCGGAAAAACCTTAAACCCATCGCTGCGGTATAAACGTTTTTCTGTATTCCAAAAATTAGCCGATTCCCATGAAAAAGGAGAAGAATTAGCTGAAACTCTATGGGATGCTTGGAAATTTGGTCGTAATGAAATTTTTCATTATTTCCCCGGAAATTACAAAAATCTAACCAAGCAAGAAGCTGAAGATCGAATTGGTTTACTATTAAAAGCTGTTATTCAAGCCGGCGAGTTTTTAGATCAAAATTCGAAAACTGTTTAAATTTTTTAACCACCTCAATACAAGAATTTAGATTCAATTCCGTTTTATACCCACACAAAAAATCAGGGTCAGAACAACCACCACATAAGACATCTTTACTCAAACAATTATTACATTTTGTCAATGTTTTCAAAAAATTATCAACGATTATTTTTGGTTCATTTGTTATCTTCGCAATTGGAGTAGGGGATTCACAGCAACCATAAATCAAACCATTTGATTGTAAGGCAATCTGAGAACAACCAAAACTTTTTGATGGGATCGATCTATACTCACGTTTAATTTTTACAATCCGTCCTTTACTTAAAGATCTTAATTCCTTTTGATTACTTAATGGATGATCTTTTGTAAAAGATATGGATTTTTGAGTAATATAATTAATATCAATTTTTTTACCAATTAAATTTTCTATATAAGTTGGGAAAGTATCAATAAATTCAAAAGAATCTGGAGTTACTAAAAACATTATTTCTACATAACAACCAAGTTTTAACCCATGTTTTATAAAATCAATCGTTTTATCAAAATTGCCCAAACCTCGATTCTTATCATGTATTTCTTTTGGCCCATCCAAAGAAACTAATAATTGACAATTATTTGGAGTTTTAATTTCTTCCAATTTATCAATTGTCCCATTAGTAATTATGGCAACAAAAATATTTTGATCAGTTACATGGTTAATTAATTCAACAAAATCAGACAATATAAATACTTCTCCACCACAAAACAAAATCGATTTTAAATCACTACTAATAGATTTAAGATAATTTTTATATTTTTCAATAAAAGATAATATTTCTTCGTTTGACAATCTGTTTTTAGTTTTTTTAGTATAACAATATTGACAATTCAAATTACAGCTTTCCAAAGGAGATATATAAATATTTTCCAAAGATTCATTGATCATAAAGATTTTTCATTATACAATAACAAACTACTAAATTATAACTAAATACCATGAATTTTAATTTTGATACCCATTTTGTCAAAGAATATACTCTTCAATTTATTCGACAATTTTTTATTGATAGGGGATTCCATGAAATCGAAACCCCAACACTTTTACCTTTTATTCCTATCGAACCAAATTTATATCCTTTAAAAACAATTTGGCAAGAGAAAAAAATTGATTTTTATTTACCAACCTCTCCAGAAAGTTCACTCAAAAAAATTATTGCTAAAGGAGTAGGGAATTGTTTTACAATTGCCAAAGTTTTTCGTGACTTAGAAGATATTGGACCAACTCATAATCTCGAATTTTCCATGCTTGAATGGTATGAAATCGGCAAAACTCATCACGATATAGCCATAACCACTCAAAAACTTGTTTTGAGTTGTTATCACCATATTTTAAAAAAACAAAATAAAACCATAACCAATATTCTTAAATACCAAAATCAGAATATCGATCTTTCCTCTCCTTGGTATGAATTTACATTAGCAGAACTTTTTAAAAAATATGCCAACATTGATTTATCAAAAAATTTAGACGCCGACAGTATTATTAATACTGCCAAATCTAAAGGCTACAACGTTGATGGTGTCACCACTTGGGAACCACTATACACTCAAATATTTATTAATGAAATTGAATCAAAATTACCCCAAGATAAGCCTGTTATAATTTTTGATTATCCCACATCTCTTTCTCCACTTTGCAAAAAATGTCCCAATACTCCAGGATTTAGTCAGAGATTTGAATTTTATATTGGAGGTATGGAAATAGGCAATGCTTATACTGAGCTGACCGATGCAAAAGAATTAGAAAAGAATTTTATTGAAGAAACAGAAAATAGAAAACAAAATAATTTACCTCTTCATCCTTATGATAAAGAATTTGTCAAAGCTGTTGAGAAAATGCCTGAGTGTGCTGGTATTGGATTAGGAATTGATCGACTAGCTATGCTTTTTAACAACTCTACTCAAATAGAAGATGTTTTGTATTTTCCAACATCAAAATTAATAAAAATTAATAACCACCGTTGACATAAACATCAAATCGGGTAATATATATTCATGGCAAAAAAAGTAATTCTCGATCAAAACAAATGTATTGGATGCAATACTTGTCCACTTTTAAACCCAGATGTTTTTGAGATGGACACCTCTATTTATAAAGCCAAAGTAAAAGCTCAGCCAACAGAAATCACTCCAGCCACTCAAACGGCTATTGATTCTTGTCCAGTCGGAGCTATCTCTATAGTAGAAGAATAATTATTAATTAAATTTTCAATGAAAAAAACTAAAAAAATAACAGCTAAACTTCCAAAAATAAATTTACCTCAAGTCGACACTTCAAAAAATGTTCAAATACCTTTAATTGGTGTTATTTTCTTTTGTCTTTTATTGGCTGTTTCTTCTTTTTTTGCTGGCCTTTCTTGGATTAAATTAAAAGGTGACACAAGCAATAACAATACCGCTGCAAAAAATACATTTGTGGCAGTCAAAAATAATAAACCAGAATTTAATTTCTTTGTTATGAGTTTTTGTCCATATGGTAATCAAATAGAAACTGTTATTAAACCAATATTTGATTTAATTAAAGACAAAGCTGACATTCACCCTCGTTATATTTTTGAAAAAGTAGCTGATCTTCCCTCTTATTGTAAACAAACCAGTGGCGATGTTACTCAATGTGCCGCTTATGTAAAATCTGGCTATTTTACCACCGAATCAGAATGTCAAAAAACAGTTAATGAATACAACAAATCTTGTTTAGATGAAAAAAATTATCTAAAAATTGGTAATGCTTTTTATTCATCTCTTCACGGTAGAATTGAAGCCAATCAAAATGTTCGAGAAATTTGTGCCTTTAATATGAATGAAGATAAAACTAATTGGTGGAACTTTGTTACCAACGTTAATACCAATTGTACTTCAGAAAATGCCGACACTTGTTGGGAAGAACAAGCTAAGAAGGCTGGTTTTGATACCAACAAAATTACTGAGTGTTTCAATACTCAAGCAGCTGACTTAATTGAAAAAGAGATTGCTCTTACTACTCAGTATAAAGTAACTGGTTCTCCAACCCTTATGGTTAACGGTATTAGTTTTCCACCAGAGTCAGCTTATACTGAAGCCGGAGATGGTACTTTAAAGATTGGTAATAAAGTTATTAAGCAAGCTAATTTCAGATCATCTGATGCTATTAAGGAAGCTATTTGTGCATCTTTCAAAAAAGCTCCAAAAGAATGTAAAACTGAAATAAAAGAAGCTACTGCTAATACTGGCACTAACACTGCCGCTGCTAATTCAGGTAGTTGTAACTAAATAAATACTTAATTAATTTTCCCCTCTCCGATATCTCGTCGGAGAGGGTTTTTGTTGATAAAATACAACCATGAATCCAAACAAATATTGGCAAGAACAACATCAAAAATATACCACCAAAGAATGGATTATAAAACCAACTATTTTTGCCCAACAAATAATTAATTTTCTACCAAAAAATGGAAAAATAATTGATTTAGGTGCAGGCCAAGGTCAAGACAGTCAATATTTTTCCCAAAATAATTTTAAAGTTATCAGTACTGATTTTTGTCAAAATGCTTTAGATATTTCTAAAAAAAGAAATTCTGATTTAAATATAGATTTTCAAATTGTAGATTTATCAAAAAAACTACCATTTACTAATCTTTCATTTGATATTGTTTATTCTCATATGGCATTGCACTATTTTGACCAACAACAAACTCAACAACTTTTTGACGAAATACATAGAATTCTAAAAAAAGACGGTATCTTCGCTACTTTAGTAAATACCATTAATGATCCAGAAGTTTTAAAATCAATAAAAATTGAAGATGAATATTTTCTTAGTCCTGTTGGTATAAAAAAAAGATTTTTTTCAATAGATTATTTTAATAAATTAATCGAAAATAAATATAAAATATACATATTAGATGAAAAAGGAGAAACTTACAAAGATGATAATAAAAATCTAATCAGATTTATAGGTCAAAAATTATGAAATTAAATTCACATCAAATTCGTAAATCTAAAATAGGGGAGTCTCAAAAACTTCAAAAAGACATTAAACGTAACCCAATTGTCTTAGTTCTTGATAATGTTTTAGATACTTACAATATTGGTTCGTTTTTTCGTCTTGCTGACGCTATTGCTGCCGAAAAAATTTATCTTTGTGGACCAGTAGTTACTCCTCCAAATATAAAAATTCACCGATCATCAATTGGCACTTGGAAATGGATTCCTTGGGAACACTTTGAAAATACTATTGATTGTATAAATCAACTAAAAAAAAACGGTTATCAAGTAGTTGCCTGTGAACAAGATAAAAAAAGTGTGAACTATCAAAAAGCCAAATACAAATTTCCAGTTGCCATTATTGCTGGCAGTGAAAGTTATGGTGTTTCTCATGAGGTTCTTCAAAAAACTGACCAAATTGTAGAGATTCCCATGTATGGCATCAATGTTTCTCTAAATGTTCTAGTTGCTACCTCAATAATCAGTTACAACATCATCTCAAAAATGCCCCAAAAATAGGCCAAAAAAAATCAGTATTTTTTGTCATTTTTATCACTTTTTTCTTATATTATTTGGCCTATCTTTCCAATAAATTTGCTTATTGTAAAGCTATTTTACCTCTGTTAGAATGAATCTGTTTTATTAAATAAACATTTTTAAACTAATTTAAGGAAAAAATAATGGCATCATCAGATAACTACACCGGTCAACAAATAGTCGTATTGGAAGGTCTTGAACCAGTTAGAAAACGCCCCGCCATGTATATCGGATCAACCGATGTTCGTGGTTTACATCACTGTTTAACCGAAATTATCGACAATGCTATTGACGAAGCCTTAGCAGGTTATGCCAATAATGTTTGGGTAATCATTCATCCTGATAATTCAGCCACAATTGCCGATGATGGTCGAGGTATTCCTATCGATATCATGCCTAAATACAAAAAACCCGCCATTGAAGTTATTATGACAACTCTTCATTCTGGAGGTAAGTTTGAAGGATCTGCCTATAAAGTTTCCGGAGGTTTACATGGAGTTGGTGCAGCTTGTGTTAATGCTCTTTCCAATCTCTATCAAATTGAAGTTCGTCGAGATAATAAAATAAATTTTATTGAATTTTCTCGTGGTACTCTAAAAACAAAACTTACTGAAATCCTAGAAAGTAAAATTAGTCGAGTCCAAGAGCTTATTCCCAAAACCACTTCAGGTACCACTGTCACTTTTTATCCAGATCAAGAAATATTTAAGGAAAGTATTGAGTTTGACGATAAAATTATCATCAAATCTTTAAAAGACCGAGCCTATCTTACCAGTAAAATATATTTTCATTTTTATGATGAAAGAAAAAATACTCAACATCATTATTATTTCGAAGGCGGAATTTTATCATTACTTAGAGAATTAAATAAAAACAAAATTGTAGTTCATGAACCTATCCTTTTAAAAAGAGAAGAAGAGGGGATTAACGTTGAAGTTGCTATTCAATACAATGACACTTTTCAAGAAAATACCCCATCTTTCGTTAATATTATCAATACCCATGAAGGTGGTACACATTTAACTGGTTTTAAAACAGGCCTTACTAAAGTCATCAAAGATTACGCTACCAAAAAAGAGTTGATGAAAGCCAAAGACGATGTTATTACCGGAGATGATGTTCGTGAAGGTCTAACTGCTGTTATTTCTATTAAAATGGGATCAAAAGATCTTCAATTCGAAGGCCAAACCAAAGGTAAATTAGGTAATAGTGAAGTTCAACCAATTGTCAGTAAAATTGTTAAAGAAGAATTAGAAATTTATTTTGAAGAGCATCCAGATGTTGCTCGAGCTATTGTTGGTAAATCAATTTTAGCCATTCAAATTCGTAAAGCTGCTCGTGCTGCCAAAGATGCCATCATGCGTAAAGGCGCTTTTGAATCTCTTGGTCTTCCTGGAAAATTAGCTGACTGTCAATCTCGTAATCCAGCCGAATCTGAAATCTATATCGTTGAAGGAGACTCTGCAGGTGGTTCAGCCAAGCAGGGGAGAGATCGCAAATTTCAAGCCATTTTGCCTCTTTGGGGAAAAGCTCTCAACACCGAAGGTATGAGGTTGGACAAAGTCGTTGGTTCTGATAAATTAAAAGATTTGATTATTGCCTTAGGTATGGGTATTGGTGAGACCATGAATTTTGAAAAACTTCGTTACCATCGGATTATTTTGATGTCTGATGCCGATGTTGATGGTGCCCATATCGCCACCTTATTACTAACTTTTATGTTCCGTCATTTACCAAATCTTATTGAAAGTGGTTATGTTTATATCGCTATGCCACCACTTTTTAAAATTAAACAAGGTAAATTAATTAAATATGTTTATACTGAAGAAGAAAAAAATGAATATTTAAAAACTATTGATACTTCAAAAGCTTTCGATATCCAACGTTATAAAGGTTTAGGTGAAATGAATCCTCAACAACTTTGGGAAACTACCATGAATCCAGAATCTAGAATGTTAAAAAGAGTTACCATTTCTGATGCTATCAAAGCTGATGAGGTTTTTAGAGTTTTAATGAGTGAAGATGTTCCACCCAGAAAAAAATTCATTCAAACTCATGCTCATTTGGCCAAACTAGATATCTAAAAAATATGAAATTAAATAAAATGTTAAAAGTTATAAAAAATAATATTCTCTCTTGTCAAAGAGAGAATTAAAGAGAGATTTGATTTAATATGACTGAAGAAAAAAATACCATAGTAAATGACATTGTTAGAACCAATAGTAATATTGGTAAGATTTTGGAGGTTGATATTGTTCCAGAAATGGAAACCTCATATCTTGACTATGCCATGTCGGTCATCGTTTCACGCGCCCTTCCTGATGTCAGAGATGGTCTTAAACCAGTTCATCGACGTATCATTTATGCCATGAACCAACTCGGTCTTTCAGTTACTGGAAAAAATGTCAAATCAGCCGCAGTTGTTGGTGACGTTATGAAGTCTTACCATCCACATGGAGACAGTTCTATCTATGGTGCTTTGGTCCGTATGGCTCAAGATTTTTCTATGCGTTACCTACTTGTTCAAGGACAGGGAAATTTTGGTTCTATTGATGGCGATCCTCCAGCTGCTATGCGTTATACCGAAGTTCGTATGGCCAAAATGACTCCAGAAATGGTTGCCGATATCAACAAAGATACCATTGAAATGGTTGACAATTATGATGCTTCAACCAAAGAACCATCAGTTCTACCAGTAAGAATTCCAAATCTTTTATTGAATGGTGCCGATGGTATCGCTGTCGGTATGGCTACTCGTATTCCACCTCATAATTTAAAAGAATTATGTACTGCCATCGATATTATTCTTGATAAAGGTAATTTAGAAAAAGTCGAAACTGAAATTGAAATAAATAACATTCTCGCACCTCCAAAAAATACTCAAGAATTGGTTCTTCGTCCCGTTTATGAATTAGAAAAACAAAAATATAATTTTGAGACTAGTGCTAATATTGAAGATTTGACAAAAGTAGTTCAAGGACCAGATTTTCCAACATATGGAGAAATTTATGGAAAGACTGGAATTAACGAAATGTACAACACTGGTCGCGGTAAGTTTGCTGTTAGAGGTAAAACTAATATTGAAGAAACTAAATCAGGAAAAATTAGAATAATTATCACCGAGCTACCTTATCAAGTTAATAAAGCTGAATTTGTTAAAAAGATTGCCGATTTGGTACGAGATAAAAAAATCATTGGTATTTCCGATCTTCGGGACGAATCTGATAGACATGGTATTCGAGTCGTTGTTGAAATAAAGAAAAACGGCAAACCAAAATCAATTTTAAATAAACTTTTTAAATACACTGCCCTTCAATCATCTTATTCTGCCAACATGCTGGCTCTAGTTGACGGAGTGCCCCAAACCCTAAATTTACGCCAAATGTTACTTTTATTCATTCGCCATCGTGAAACAATTATCCGTCGTCGTAGTATTTTTGATCTCAAAGGCGCCATGATGAGAGCTCATATTTTGGAAGGTCTCAAAAAAGCCTTAGATGTTATTGATGAAGTAATCAAAACTATTAGATCCACCAAACCAGATGAAGACGCTAAAACTCGTCTTATGGAAAAATTTGAGTTTACTGATCTTCAAGCCCAAGCAATTTTAGAAATGCAACTCAAAAAACTTTCTGGACTCGAACGTCAAAAACTTGATGAAGAATATGCTCAAGTTGAAGAAACCATTGCCGGTCTTACTTCTATTATTACCAAGTCAGCTGTTATGATTGATGTTTTAAAATCAGAAAATAAAGAAATTGCTGAAAAATATGGCGACGCTCGTCGAACTAAAATTTATTCTCGTGGTCTTGAAGAATTTAGTGAAGAAGATTTAATTCCAAATGAAAATGTTCTCATTACTATTACTAAAACCGGTTATATTAAGAGAGTTCCAAAAGAAACATATCATTCTCAAAAACGAGGTGGTATTGGTGTTGTTGGCATGGCTACAAAACTAGAAGACGAAATTGAATGTATGCTTTCTGCTGATACTCACGACGATCTTTTATTTTTCACCAATCGAGGTCGAGTCTTTAAAACCAAAGTCTGGGATATTCAAGAAGGTACTCGCCAAGCCAAAGGTCAAGCTGTAATCAACTTAATAAACATTCTCCAAGGAGAAACTGTTCATACGGTTTTAACTGTCAGTAAAAACAGTCAATCCAAATTTATCCTTTTAGCCACTAAAAAGGGAATTATTAAAAAAAGTTCAATTGAAAAATTCAAAAATATTCGCCAAACTGGATTAACCGCTATTAAATTAGATAATAACGACCAACTAGCCTGGGCAAAACTTACTGATGGTTCAAACCAAATATTCTTAGTCACCAAAAATGGTAAATGTATTCGCTTTAATGAATCAGATACTAGACCTATGGGTCGACACACTCGTGGTGTCAGAGGTATTCTACTTAAAGAATCCGATTATTTAGTCAGTGTCGGTGTTGTTCCTCAGGCAATTGAACAAAAAAATAAACAAGAGAAATCATTTAGACACCTCCTAGTTGTCACTGAAAATGGAGTCGGTAAACGAACTGATGTTTACTTATACCCTCTACAAAAACGAGGTGGTATTGGAGTTAAAGTTGCTAATTTAACACCAAAAACAGGTAATATTGCTGCTGCTCAAGTAGTTTCTCAAGCTGATGATCAAGTCATTCTAATCTCTAAAAAAGCAGTCACTATTAAGCTTCCATTAAAAAATATTCCTACTTTAAATAGAAATACAAAAGGAGTTATTCTGATGCGATTTAAAAATAATGAAGACAAGCTTAATGCTATGACTGTCTTAAGTAAAAATGAAGAAGATATCTCTGAATTACCAGATAATTTAATTAAAGACAAAAAATAAATCGTAATCTAGCGACATTATAGGAGATACATCAAAGATAAGTATAGATTAGCAATAAAATAACACATCTGCTAATTAACTATAAAATACTAGTTTATCCCTAAAATAGGGTAAAAAAGACTTGTCAAACCAGATAGGGAATAGGGTATTGCTACTTTTTAGGAAAACAGAGGAAAAATGGCCTACTATAGGCCATAAGGATATTATTTATTTCCACTATGAAATTTTTCATGAATTTCTCTTAATCTAGCATCAGTTACATGAGTATATATTTGTGTTGTAGCAATATTTTTATGTCCTAAAAGTTCTTGAACAGACCTAAGATCTGCTCCTGAACGTAGTAGATCAGTAGCCATCGAATGTCTTAAAGTATGAGGTGTTGCCGCCACCGGTAAATTAGCCTGTCGAACATATTTTTTTACCAATCTTTGGATCGACCTAGAAGTCAATCTAACTTTTTCATCTTCTAAAGCAATTTCTTTTGGTCTCAAATCCCTAATAAACAAAGGTTTATATTGATCAGTTCTTGATTTTAAATATTTACCAATCCATTCAGTTGCTTGTTTTGAAATAAAAACTACCCTTGACCTTCCTCCTTTTCCAATAACTCCAAATTCTCTTGTTCTTAAATTTATCTGTTCCCTATTAAGGGATACTAATTCTGACACCCGTAACCCAGTTGAAAATAACAATTCCAAAATAGATCTATCCCTAAGCCCATTTTTATCTGAATTAAGGGGCTGATTTAATAATCTATGCATTTGTGTTTCATCTAAAAATTTTAGAGAGTGGTCTTTGATTTTGGGTACATCCAATTTTTCTGGCTGTAATACTGGCATGTCATTTTTTATTAGCCACTTCAAAAATGATCTCAAAGAAATTATATAATAACCTTGAGTAACCAATTTCATTTCTCCCTTAGTTCCCAGCCTTCTTGATAAATATAATCTAAACTTTCTTATTGATTCACTATTAATATCATCTATTATTGGTTTATTTTTATTTTCTCTTGATAAAAATTCTATTAAAACATTTAAATAATGTTCATAGTTTCTAATCGTTAATCTTGAACAATTTTTCTCAATTTCCAAATGTTCCAAAAATCGTCTTGTCAAAACCGCTAAATCTTTTTCCATACTTAAATCTTAGCAGATTAAAGCTAAAAGTAATCGACCAAAACAAAAACATGCGTTTTAGAGGCTCTGGTGAAGTCTTAGGTTCAAATTGCCTATCTTTAGGTTAAAAACATTACAGGAGGGGAGTTGGACCGATTAAGGGGAGTCAATTAATCAAATTTCAAGCTGTTAAAAAATTTAAAAGAGAAAAGTAAACTGGGAGATAATTTACTAAATTTTTAAATATAAAATAATTAAAAACTTACTAGGGTAAATAAAACAAAATAATTAAACTTTTTAATTTTTCAAAAAACCTAATCCCCTCGCTTCAAAACATTAACAGAGTCGTAAAAGATACATTGTGCGACGTAGTATTTAAACTCACCCACCACCTAGGCGATAGCAGTGTTTTTACCTTATCGATAACCATTAATTAAATCTTTTATTACATTAATTACTATTAATAAATCACGATCTACCTCTACTTCTACTCCTCCCTCAGGGGTCCAGTTTGATATACTTACTAACCATAAACTTATCCACAGAGACTATATCATACTATATCAATTCTCTACCCGTGAAAATTATAGGATATGTTGTGAAAATTATTATAGGATATATATTATAGGACTCTCCCCTTCTTCACCCACTTACTATTATTTTTTTATTCGTTTTGAAATTTTTTTTACTCTTAAATCATAAATCATACTTCATAAATCTTTTTATATCCAACAATCTACTATCTACAATCTAACTTGCCCACCATCCCCTATTTTAAATAAAAAAAATATCAATTTATACCTATCTTTAGGCTATTTAATAAATCCACCAACCTGAATATCCCACAAATTTCGATATATTCCCGCTTTAAGTTTTATTAAGGCACTATGTATACCATCTTCTACAATCTTTTTATCGCTAATCACTACAATTCTATCCACTTTCTTAATTGTTGATAATCTATGAGCAATAATAATTACCGTCTTATCTTTAGTTAAATGGTCCAACGATTCTTGAATATATTTTTCAGATTCTGAATCTAGACTTGAAGTAGCTTCGTCTAATATTAATATTGGTGCATTTTTTAGTATCGCCCTAGCAATTGCCACTCTTTGTCTTTCACCTCCAGAAAGTTTTATTCCTCTTTCACCTACAAAAGTATCATAGCCTTTTTCCAACTTACTAATAAATTCATCGCAATGGGCCAATTTTGAAGCTTCTATTACTTCTTCGTCAGTTGCCCCAAATTTACCATAACGAATATTTTCCATTAAACTTCTGTGAAATAATATTGGATCTTGTGGAACCAAACTAATATTTTTTCTCAAACTTTCCTGGGTTACTTTACTAATATCTTGACCATCAACCAAAATTCTTCCACTTTGAATATTGTGAAGTCTTAGTAAGAGTTTTACTAAAGTAGATTTACCTGAACCAGAAGTTCCAACCAATGCCAACGTTTCTTTTGGATTTATTTCCAAACTAAATTTATCAATCACATTTTCATTATTATCATAAGCAAAATTTACTTTATCAAATTTAATTCGACCAAAATTTACCTCCAATTCAGTAGCACTGTCATTATCTACTATTTCATGAGGAAGATTTAATACTAATGTCATTTCCTCTGCCTCAGCTAATCTTTCATAGATTCTATTAATTATTTTACCAAAATCCCAAACCATCATAATAACTGACAAAACATACGATTGAATTAAAACAAAATCTCCTATAGTTAGGATATCTTGACTCCAAAGTCTTATGGCAAAATAAAATATACCAACTTCCAAAACAATCATTAAAAATGATTGCAATGCATAAAACTTGGCACTCATATCCCAAGTAAAACGTCTAATTTTGTGTAAGTTAACGGCCAATTCAGAATAACCATCATATTCTTTTTTGTACCCATTAAATAACTTAATATTAGTATTGTTGGTTACCGTATCTGCTAAAAAACTACTTGTACTAGTTTCTGCTTCACTTCTCTGAATATCATACTTCATCTTATATTTGGTAAAAATCCAATTTATTATCATAAAAATAATATTCCATAAAAGCATTCCCAAACCCAAAAATATATTAACTCTTCCCAAGACTATAGTAATTACTGCAATTGTTACTCCGGCTGGTATTAATTCAAAAAATAATTGATCCAATAAAACTTCAAAAGCATTTACAAAACTTTTCGTTTTTTTAACTATTGATCCTGTAAAATTATTAGAAAAATAAGCATATGAATGTTTTTGTAAATGATTAAAACATACTTTACTTAAATCAGCCATATTAATTGATTGAAAATAATTAATCACAAATACAGCCATTCTCCAACATAACCATCTAATGAAACTAAAAAATCCAATATATATTAAAAATCTTATTAATCCCCCTACTACTAAACTTTTATCTTTATTTTCCGATAACAAATTAAAGAAATTTTTAAAAAATATAGGAATTATAGAATCTATTGCCGTCGCTCCTGTTATTGATAAGAGCACTATAACCAACGACAACTTATAGTTGCGCATTGATTGCCAATAGTATTTTAGTGTTTTCCTGGTATTATCCTTCATTTATTGTAAATTTAATTATACCCTACTCTGTCTACTTATCTTCAGATATAATCGATACTGTGAAGTCAATAATAGATAAAATTTATCAACAGGCCAAAAATTCAACTAAAAAAATAATCTTGGTTGAACCAGAAGATGACAGAATTATAAAAGCCATTAAAATCGCTTCAAAAGAGAAATTGGCCGACATAACTCTTCTAGATACCCCACCAAAAAAACATAAAAATTTTGATCAATTTGTCCAACAATTTTATGAACTACGAAAAGAAAAAGGTATTTCAATGGATCAAGCTAAAGAAATCATCTCAAATCCATTATATTTCGGTACCATGATGGTGAAAAATAAAATTGTTGATGGTATGGTAGCTGGAGCCAACAATACTAGTCTAGAAACATTTCGTCCAGCTTTACAAATTATAAAAACTAAACCAGGAGAATTAATTGCTTCCAGTTTTTTTATTGTTCACACCACAAACACTAATTTAGGTTACTATGGAACATTTATTTTTGCTGATTGTGGTCTTAATATTAATCCAAACGCCGAGGAATTAGCTCAAATCGCCATTCAGTCAAGCCATTCATTTCAACAATTAATAGGTAGTCAACCAAAAATTGCCATGCTTTCCTACTCTACTAATGGTAGTGGTGTTGGCGAATCAGTCGATAAAGTTAAAAAAGCTTCACAAATTATTAATAATAACTATCCTAGTCTAATTATTGAAGGAGAAGTTCAAGCAGATGCTGCCATTATCCCCAATATAGCTCACAAAAAAAACCCTGATAGTAAACTACAAGGCCAAGCTAATATATTAATATTCCCCAATCTTGATTCAGGAAATATTGCTTATAAATTAGTTGAAAGATTAGGACATGCTCAAGCTTTTGGCCCTTTACTTCAAGGAATTAATCAACCAGTAAATGATCTTTCTCGAGGCTGTAGTGTTGAAGATATTGTCACTACTATTGCTATTACCAGCGTTCAAGCTACTTCCAATTTGTTGTCAAAATAATTCCCAGTACTATTGCAATAAATACCCAAATAAAAACTAACCAAGACCTTCTAAATAAACGATCTCTCAAATCTAATTGAATTAGACTACTTAAAACATAAATCATTGCCACTAAATAAACTGACCCCTTAAAAATACCAACTGGCCAAAAACTTAAAACCAAAGCTAATTGTGACAATATGAAAGCTGGAACCAAAGAATAATACCAAAGGTTTTTATTTTCCCCATCGTCAGGCAATTCAATAGTTACACTATAAAATAAATATAAAAATACCAAAAAAGATACCCCAAATACTCCTAAAGCATTTATCCAATAATTAAACTTAAACGAAAACAAACTATCAAACAAAAAGAATGACATTAAAAGCCATAAAATAAAACCAACAGTATAAGCAGCTCGATATAACGGCGGTGTTCTATTCCCTATTGAAACTAAAAATACATTTTCCACTAAAAAAATAACATACGCTATTACTCCAAAAAACACACTTGATAAAAAAGTAATTAGAAAATTTTGTGGTAATAAAGCTGAAAACAATCCAAACCCAATAAAAAAACCAATGGGTAAAATAACTGACATTAACCTTATATAAATACTTCTTTCAAATATAATTCCCAAACCAAACCAAAAACAAAAAGCTACCAAAACCACACCCACAGATAAACCATAATAATGAGAATCATATGGCAAACTAATAAAAAAATAAAAACCTATTGCAGATAATATTGAAGAGATCAAATACCTAAACTTTTTAGACATAAAATTAACTTAATTATAATCGAAACCAGCATAAACACCAATTACATCATCATTATCTTCTAATTCACCAATAAAATCCATCATTTTGTTTAATTCATCCTCATTGTTTAATTTTATTGGGTTAATCACCCGATAAACTATTTCCGATCTAACAATTTTCATTCCTTTTTCCTCAGCTTTTTTAATCAAATCAGACATATTTTCTACTTTAGTCAAAATTAAAGCACCATCAAAATCTATTGCCCCTAAATCAATTAATTCCAATTGTTTTTCTTCATTAATTTCATTTTCTGCTGCAATATCAATTTCCACCTCACCAACTTTATGGAATTGATACATAACCGAATTTGATTCTCCTAAAACTCCATCATAATTTCTAAAAATAAGTTTTATTTCACATAAAATTCTATTTTTATTATCAGTTTCTGCCTCTATTACCACCGGTACTCCATATGGACCATAACCTTCCAATAATACTGATACTAAATTTGTTTTTCTTTCTTCAAATCTAGTTATAAGTCTTTCAATATTATCTTTTGGCATATTAGCTGCTTTAGCTTTATCAATGGCTATCTTTAAAGATAAATTAGATTCTGGATTTGTATTTCCACCATTAGATCTAATAGTTGTCAAAATATCTTTTGATAATTTAGTAAAAACCTCACTTCTTTTTTTGTCTTGAGCCCCTTTTCTGTTTTTAATATTTGCCCATTTAGAATGTCCTGACATAATTTTATATATTATTATAACTAGGGTATTTTATCATTGAAGAAAAATTATTCCCAAAATAAAATTCAACTTCACCATTATTTAAATTTTCATCATATTCTTTTTGGCAATTGTTTGTTAGTTGATCAATCATTTCCCATCCAATACTTTTATTAGAATCCAATTTATATTTAACCAAACAAGTATCGATGTTATAATCATCAATTAATGTTTCAGTAGAAACGACCGAAAATCCCATCCATTCTAATCTTCTGGCCATAAAATTAGCCAGACCATTAATATTAGTTAAATTAAAAACCGATATTTTTAAATCCTCTTTTACAACCTTAGTTTCAGCAAAATCTCTAACCATCAACTCATCTAAAAGGTTTTCTTCTTCTTTTATATCTCTATTCAAAATCTCTTCTTTAAACAACATTCTATTTGATAGCCATCTATACCTTAACCAGTATCTACTTTTCCAATCATCAACCTTATACAAAATCAAAACCTTATCTGGTTCAAAACCAAAATTATAGAAAAATAAATCCTTAACTTTATTTAATTGTTTTTCTTGAGTCAATAAATTTTTAATAACCTCATTTCTATACCACCCCAACCCACCAGGTATCCATAATCTAGATTCTTTATTAAGTTTTAAAACATTAATCATTTTTCGTTCTGGAGAAAACGACACCATAGCTACACCATCATTGGCTAAAATTGCTATTTTAAAATCCTCTCCTTTAATTGTTTTTTTAAAATTTAAAAAAACCAATAAAACTATCAACGAAATTAATAAACCCAAAATAATCCAAAACCACGCCCCTAATCTTAGCTTAAATTTCTTCATAACTATTTAAAATATTTAATAAATCATTTGGTAGATCAGAGGTGAAACTAATAGTTTTATTCGAAATTGGGTGAGTGAATTGAATATAAGCAGCATGTAAAAATGGTCTATTTAAATCTACAACACTACCACCATAAAGTTTATCTCCCACCAATGGCCAACCTAAATAATTCATATGGACTCTAATTTGATGTGTTCTTCCAGTTTTTAAATCAATTTCCAAAAGACTAAAATATTTATTTTCTTTTTTGTATTTTTTAATTAGCTTAAAAATTGTCCAAGCTTCTTTTCCATCAAGATTTATTCCAAACTTACCAAAACCAAATTTAGACCTCCCTATTGGCATGTTTACTTCACCATTAATAGAAGCATCGCCAGATACCAAACAAATATATTTTTTAGTTATTTTTCTATTTTTAAACTGAGATCTAAGATTGTCCCAGCTACCCTCATTTTTGGCTACCAAAACTAATCCAGAAGTCCCTTTATCCAACCTATGGACGATACCATTCCTTGGTAAATCATTTGGTTTAATTTTTTTTAACTCATCCTCCAATGTCCATCCTTCATTATTTCTCTCTTTAGTTGTTGTTAAACCAGCTGGTTTTTCCACCACTATAAGAGTTTCATCCTCAAAAATTATTTTTATTTTTTCCATATCATCTCTACTAAAAATAATAAAACTCCAATGCCAATAAACCAATCATTCAAATTATTTATTAAAAATCCACCAAAATTCCAATAATCTCTAACATAACCAAAAATCAACCTATCCCCCATATTAACTAATCCTCCAACTAATACCATAGCCAAGAAATACGATTTTCTTTCCAAATAGAGCCATCCGATAATTAGAACAAAAATAATATTCAATATTAATGGATTAAGCCAATTAATAGACAAACTAACACCATAATTTTTTACAATAAATACTTCATTGCAAACCCACCAGTGAACCAAAAATTCTACTAATACTCCAATAATCAAAATAACTATCTTTTTAAACTTCACTTTCTTTTTCACATTTTACACAAGTAGTAGCTTCCGGATTAACTGTCAATCTGTCAGTATCAATCATTTTTCCACAAGTCTCACAAATTCCATATTTTCCCAACTTCACTCTTGTCAGAGCTTTTCTCAATTGAACAGTTCTTTTAGCTAGAAATTTAACCTTTATTTCTGTATCAAAATGACCAATTTGTTCATCAACATCTTCCTCTAAAGAATTTTCTGAAGTTCTGTCTGAATCAGAAAAAGGGTCAGCTTGTTTTAATTCTTTCTTATTCCTTTTAATTTTTACCAATTCTAATTCCAAAAAACGCCTAATTTTTTCCAAAAATCCTGTCGAAATTTTTATATTACTTTTATCCTGTTTCATTTTTTCTCCTTTTATTAACTGCTAAAGATTGAAAAACATCACCTAATATAAACAATCCTACTAACGAAATTAAACTAATTAAACCAGACAAAATAACCAAAAACAAACTATTTTTAAACCAAAATAATATTCCAGTAATCAATAAAAATACCAAAAAAGAAATTGATAAAAATACAAAACCTTTTTTTCCACTTCGATACCAAACAAATGATCTATATTTTTTTGATAACCACAAACTTATCATATATACGATTACAAATACCAATATATAAGCCAAAGATTCCACACTAAATTTAGTTCTAACAACTTCATCTATCATCAAGACAGTTATAAAAACCAAAAAATTTTTTAAATTATCCTCTATAAAAGCAAAAAATTTCCATTGATTCACTTTACTTATCCAAAGAACAGCTATTACAAAACCGCTTGTAGCTATCAAATAATCCATTCCAGGTTTTTGCCAAACAGAAATCCAATCACCCCAAGTTTTCCATACTCCCAAGTTCAATAAGCCAAAACCAATTCTTCCAAAAACTAAAAAGAAAAGCACAGATATCCAACTAAAAGATATTAGTTTATCCTCCGGATAATCCCCTCTTAGATTTCTCCAAGTTAAATAGAGAAACAAAACTATAGCTATAACTCTTATAATTGCTAAACTCATACTTCAATTTTACCATCTAAAAACCAGCTTAATTAGGTTATAATATAACTTACTTCAAGCCGAAGTGGTGGAATGGTAGACACGCACGCCTCAAGAGCGTGTGGCAGCAATGTCATGGGGGTTCAAGTCCCTCCTTCGGCACTTTCTCATTAGACTTATCTTTTGTGTCTGAATTTATGAGGTTTTTTCGGAATCAACGACCAATCAATATCCACCGCCACATGAACGCCGCTAAATTTAACTGAATAAAGCAACCAAGATACAAGAATTAACCCCCCACCTACAGCAATAGTCATCTCTGGACCAATTTTTGTATATAAAACACCAGCAATCACTGGTCCAACTGCCCAACCCAAATCTTGAAATAAATTAATGACACCAGAAACTGTTCCATCATTATCATGATCTTTATCTAAAATATTCAACCATGACCACAACGATAATGATGACAATTCATCCCCTACAGTCGCCATAAATCCAACTAAAATAAACAAAATCCCGTAATTGAAACCCAGCAACATTCCCGTTACTGCAAACAATAATAAACCAAAAAAAACTAATAATTTTTTATTAAATTTATCAACCATTTTCCCTAATACAAACCCCACCAATAATACTGCCAAATCAAAAGTAGCCAAGGATACTCCCATAAAAACATCGTCTTTATTAGAAGCAATCATTAATGGAACTACAAACCACACAATTGCATAGAATATCGAAGAACTAAAACCAGTGATCATTAATATTACGCTTGCCGGATTTAGATTAAAAATTGACTTAATTATTTTATGTAAAAAAACTCGTTTGATATAAAAATTATGAGTTGAAACTTTTTTTTCTGTATTCACATCCTCTATGTCTTTTGGGGATAAAAACAAAACAATCAGTGATAAAACAAAAATTGAAATTATTAATATTCCTACAAATTTAGTTGGCATTGATAAAGTTAAAACTAACAAAACACTACTCAGTACAACACCAATAGATTCAAAAATATCACGTAAGGATAAAAATCTCCCCGCGTTATCTTTTGAGGCATGTGTCAATACATAAGCATTAACCCCTGGACCAAAAAATAACCATCCAAAACTTGCTACAAATAAAGTCATTAAATATGTAACTTTATTCAATCCAAACATTAAAAACACTACTGCCACTATAAATAAAAACACTGTCACTGCCAAAAATTTTCGATAACCATATTTATCCAAAATTAAACCAGCTGGCACATCTAAAATCAGTTGAATTAATGAAGCTCCTCCTATTACTAAACCTACAAACCATAAAGGAAAAAGCATTTCCCCATAAGGTGACATTAAATTAAAATGAATACAGGCTGCAAATTTAAATAAAATCAAAAATATCCAAAAAGGTAAAAATCTTCTGAAAATTTTTTTCATTACTTTTTCTCCACATCAAAAAAACTGACTTGTTTACCATTGAAATACAAATTAAAACTTCCAGTCGGACCGTTACGATGTTTTTCAATACTACAAGTAACCATTTCTCTCACCTCTTCATCTTCTCTATATAAAAAGAACACTACATCAGCATCCTGTTCGATACTTCCAGACTCTCGTAAATCAGATAATCTTGGTTTTCCCCCTCTTGCTTCCATTGCTCTTGATAATTGAGCCAAAGCTAAAATTGGTACTTTCAATTCTCTAGCTAAATTTTTTAATCCCTGAGAAATTTCTGACACTTCTTGTACTCGGTTATCACGAGTACTACCATGCATTAATTGTAAATAATCAACCACAATAAATTTTATTCCTTTGTCCACTTGGAGCCTTCTTGCTTTGGTTCTTAATTCTGTTACTGTTAATCCCGGAGTATCATCTATATATAGAGGCGCTTCTGCTAATATCCCCATAGCTTCGGACAAAGAATCAAAATCACCTGATGACAGTTGTCCCGTTTTTAATTTCCAAGCATCAATCATACCTTGCCTTACTAATAAACGATCAACTAATTCCTCTTTACTCATTTCCAAAGAAAACATACATACCGGCATCTTTTTTTCTACAGCCACATATCTAGCAATATTTAAACCAAAAGCTGTTTTACCAACACCAGGACGAGCTGCCAAAATTAATAAATTACTATCCTGCATCCCAGCCAACACATTATCCAAACCTTTAAATCCGGTTGGTACTCCGCGTAATCCAGTACCTAATTTTTGCAATTCATCCAATCTATCAAAACTAGCCGTTAAAACTTCTTTCAATGACGCTGGTATTGATTTTAAATGTCTTTGAGACAAAGAAAATATTTCCTGTTCCGCCATATCCAATAATTGGTCTGCCGGTAATGTTGAATCAAAAGATTTTTCCGTAATTTTTGCTGCCGCAGTAATCAATTCTCTTTTAGCTGATAAAGCTTTTATTATTCTCCCGTAACTTTCAACATTTGCTGCTGTTGGTACCTCATTTGCCAATTTTGATAAAAAAGCCTTTCCTCCAATTTTTTTTAAAAGCTTATTTTCTGTTAATTTTTCTGAGACGGTTACAATATCTATCGGCATTCTATCTTCATACAAATCCATCATTGCCTTGTAGACCTTAGCATAATTTTGGTTATAAAAATGTTCTGGTCTTAAAAAATCAGAGACACCCAACACAGCATCATTATCAATTAAAATCGACCCTAAAACACACATCTCCGCCTCTGGAGAATTGGGCGGTAATCTTAAAACCTCTTCCATAGTTCAATTATACTATTCTCAATAATTTCAATTCTAATCCGTCTGGTAAAGTCTCTACATCTACTTTTAACGAATCAGTTGCTTCTAAACCTTCTTCATCGGCCTCATCTAAGAATTTTTTTAAACCATCTTCATCACCAACAGGAATTAAGTAATTAACTCCCCATTTTTTAGACCAATCTTTAACCAATTTAAAACTTGTTTTATCACCTATACTCACCGGAGCTATCAAAACATCTACTGATTGAATTTTTTCTATTTTTTTATCACTCAAAGTTTCTATCAATTCTCCCAACACCATAATCGACACTCCATCTATTTTGATATCATAAATAGTTTTATTACCTTCTACATCCGATCCCCAAATTTCCACACCTCCAACTTCATATTCTCCAGCACCAGCAATAACTATCTTTTCTCCCAAAAAATTACTTGGTTTTAAATTATTATCAGTAAAAATCAACATTCTTGAATTTTTATCTTTTTCTAAAAATTCATCACTTGGATTAACCAATATACTTTCTTTTTTACCCTTAATAAGGGCACTATATTTATCTAATAGTCTAATCTCCATATGTAACAATAATATCACCATTTTCCAGAATTTGTGATATCATCTAGGTTAGTTTATGTTAAAAGAATTATTTTTAGCCATAGTTTTAGGCGCTTTATTGGGATTTGGTCTAACCGGTGGTTATCTAGCCATTAATAAAAAAAATCATTCTAATAATAACACTATTGTAATAAATACCCCTACCCCAGAGTCTAATACAAACATTTCTACTCAAGAAAATACTTCACATTCAAAAGAAACAGGGTTTAGTCTTGCTTCAATCGAAGATATGGATGTTGTTTCAAAAGAAAATATTGAAATTAATGGTACCACTACTACTCCAAATAATACTATTATCGCTACTCTTGAAGATCAAATTGTCAACGCTACTAGCGATAAAGAAGGTAAATTTTCTTTTCAAATTAAATTAACTAGTGGTTTAAATAGTATCAAAATCACCGCTATTGATGAAGCCAATAATCAATTCGAAAAAAATATAAATATTACCTATTCCACAGCCACAATTTAATATGGTATTTCTTTCATTCATAGTTTTATTGTTATTTTCTTTCAAACCAGTCTATGCGATTGAAGCCTCTTCGTCGGCTACCGACATCCAAAGTATTAGAGAAGTAGTTCAACAAAAAGTTAAAGAAAAACTTAATATCATTACTACTCCTAGTAGTAAACCAAAATCATTTTTTGGGTCAATCAAAAAAATAGATGCTAAACAAATAGAAATCAATCAAAATAATGAAAATAAAACTATAGTTACAACCGAAGACACTACTTATGTTAATCTAAAAAGAACCAAAATCTCTTTTAAAGATTTAAAAGTCGGTGATGAAGTTTTAGCCATAGGATACATTAATTCCCAAAACCAACTCGAAGCTAAAAGAATAATTATTATTGAATTAAAAAAAATAATAAACAATACTCAGATAATTAATGGACAAGTAGTCGATGTTTCTCAAAATTCTCCAGTTTTCGTTATTGTTCCTATTAATAATAAAAACAGTCAATATCAAGTAGAAACTGATTCTAATAACATTAAAAAAATATCCGTTGGTCAAAAAATAGTTGCTGTTATTAAACCAGACGAAAAAATAAATAACACATTTAACCTTCTTAAGATAATTTCCTCCACTTCAAGTAATTCCGCCACCCCAACTCCTCAAAAATAAAAAATCAAATTTCGATTTTTTGTTTGAACTCAAAAGTAGCCAAACCAAATAGATTATTTTCTCCTTTATCCAAAAACCCTTGCTTTTCCCAAGACGGTTCAATACAAACATAATCAGAGTCATACTCTTTCTTTTCTTCTACCTCTTTAAAAGAAGTCCAAAATCGTCCATATTTAAATCCTTCCAAATCCCATTTATATTTTAATTTTCCCGGTATTTCCAATGTATTTTTAGACAATAATTTTTGATCACTATCAGATTTAACCAACTCATCTATTAATTGATTATTTAATTTAGTTCCCTGCCAATCATTTTTAGTATCCCAATAATTATGAATTGCCATATTTATCAATCTGGATTTATTACTCAAATTTTTTACAATTACTCTCTGTTCAAAACTATCTGTTAATCCAAAAATTTGTTTTATTTTAAGATCTAAACTTTCTATTTCAATTTCTATTTTATTTTCATCTTTATAAACTATATTCCATTCTAAATTTCTAAATGGTCCATGAAAAGGCAAACCGAATTTTTCCATTCCTTCCCCTCCAAAATTGGGACAACAAATATGAGTATTACCTTGTTTTCCATCAATTCTTTCAAAAGTTCCTAATACTTTCTCTCCCTTATAACTCAATTCTTTTATTCGTCCCCCATTCAAATCAATTGTTAAAACCCAATCATTATTTTGTATTATTTCCATAAATATATTTTATCTGATATAATCCCATAAATGTTGAATATAGTTTGTAAATCAAACCATCACCACACCAACTAAGTTGGTGGATTTCAACATGTAATCAATCCGCCAACTTGGCGGGTTTTTTGTTAAAATAACAAGACCTAAATACATGGTGGTATTAGCTCAATTGGTTAGAGCGCAGCTCTGTGAAAGCTGAGGTTACCGGTTCAAGTCCGGCATACCACCCCACAATGTTAAAATCTAACTATGAATCAACCAAAAATTAAGCCTCAAACCCTAAAAGGTTTTCGCGATTTACTGCCAGAAAAAATGGCAGTCCGTAACTTTGTCAAAAATATTTTAATTAATACTTTTGAAACTTATGGGTTTTTACCTCTAGAAACTCCGGCTCTAGAATATGCTTCTGTTTTAAAAGGTAAATATAGTGGCGAAACTGATGAAAAATTAGGCTATTTTTTCAAAGATAATGGTGATCGAGAAATCGGTCTTCGTTATGATTTAACCGTCCCCACAGCCAAAGTTTTAGCCATGTATTCAAATGAATTACAGCTTCCTTTTAAACGTTATCAAATACAACCAGTTTGGCGTGCTGAAAACACTCAAAAAGGTCGATACCGAGAATTTATCCAATGTGATATAGATACTTTTGGCACTATCTCATCCATTGCCGATGCAGAAATAATTTCTCTAATTTATACTGCTACTCAAAAACTTGGTTTTAAAAATGCCATTATCAAAATTAATAGTCGTTTAATTTTGTCTGACATTTTAGATAAAAGTGGTATCAAAAATGACCAAAATAGTGTTTTACAATCACTCGATAAAATAGACAAAATTGGTAATGATAGAGTAAAAGATGAGCTCATTTCAAAAGGCTTTAATAATACCCAAATTGATAAACTCTTTGACCAGATCAAAGTAGCTCAAGTCGATA
>Ga0209340_1000567_pt1 | contig 37913 bp, 42 predicted proteins | sample EPASupsiteSAE323_FD_187266 | JGI IMG/M metagenome (GOLD analysis project Ga0209340, IMG submission 187266) | Bioremediated contaminated groundwater from EPA Superfund site, New Mexico - Sample SAE3-23 (SPAdes) (version 2) | ecosystem: Environmental > Aquatic > Deep subsurface > Groundwater >... | reverse complement strand
CGTTATCGCCATCAGTATCGTCACCTTTATCCTTTGGTACTTTTTCGGCCCCGAACCCTCGCTGGGGTATGCTCTGGTCAATGCGGTCGCGGTGCTGATCATCGCCTGTCCGTGCGCTCTGGGGCTGGCTACACCGATATCGATCATGGTGGGGACGGGCAAGGGGGCGACGATGGGAGTTCTCATCAAAAACGCCGAGGCGCTGGAGATGATGGAGAAGGTCGATACCCTCGTCGTGGACAAGACGGGGACTCTCACCGAGGGTAAACCCAAACTCGCGACGGTCATTGCCATAGAGGGGTGGGAGGAGAACGACGTTATCCGATTCGCCGCCTCGCTGGATAGAGGGAGTGAACACCCTCTGGCACGCGCGGTCGTGAATGGTGCGCAGGAGCGGGAGATAGCCTTGAGCGAAACGGCTCAGTTTGCCTCCGTTAGCGGCAAAGGGGTGACGGGGGTGATCGACACTCATATGGTCGCCCTCGGAAATATCAGACTCTTGGAAGAGCTGGGGATGGATGCGTCAGGACTCTCTGCGAGAGCGGACGCTCTGCGCCGCGAGGGGATGAGTGTGATGTTCCTCGCCGTTGATAATGCGCTTGTCGGGATACTCGGGGTCGCCGACCCGATCAAAGCAACCACCGCTCAAGCGATCCGCGACCTGCACGAAGAGGGGATCACCGTCGTCATGCTCAGCGGGGACAGCCGCATCACCGCCGAAGCGGTCGGGGCGGTGCTCGGGATCGATCGGGTGGAGGCAGAGGTGCTTCCTCAGCAGAAAGCGGACGTAATAAAACAGCTCCAAAGCGAGGGGCATATCGTCGCGATGGCGGGGGACGGGATCAACGACGCTCCCGCTTTGGCTCAGGCGCATGTGGGGATCGCGATGGGGAGCGGAACCGATGTGGCGATGGAGAGTGCGGGGGTCACCCTCGTGCAGGGGGATTTGCGGGGGATCGTCCGCTCCCGCCGTCTCAGCCGATCTACGATGCGCAACATCCGCCAAAACCTCTTTTTCGCCTTTGTCTATAACAGCTTGGGTGTGCCGATCGCGGCGGGGGTGTTGTATCCCTATTTCGGGATACTTCTCTCACCGATGATCGCTGCCGCGGCGATGAGTTTTAGTTCAGTCTCGGTCATTACGAATGCATTGAGGTTGAGGGGGGAAAAGCTTTAATATCTGCATGACGCATCAATAAAAAATTATTTGACCTATTGACACCATGTATCTAAGTGGATACAATTTGTCTATGTATACCATTCAGCAAACCCATAAATTTTCGCAATGGCTCACTAAACTCAAAGATATGCGTGCCCGTATCGCAATCGCTCGACGTTTGGAACGTGCACAAGGCGGGAATCTCGGAGATGTGAAGAGCGTTGGTGAGCGCGTATTTGAAATGCGTGTTGATATGGGGGCTGGTTATCGGCTCTATTACACGATGCGTGGGAATGAATTGATTATTTTGCTCGTTGGCGGTGATAAATCGACGCAACAACGCGATATTGAAAAAGCCATAGAGATGGCAAAGGAGATATAACAATGGAAACACAATTGAGCCCTTTTGATATGACACAGTATTTAGACAGTGAAGAGGCGATTGCCGAATACCTCACGCAAGTCCTCGAAGAGGGTGATACTGATGAGTTGATCCGTGCTATAGGTCATATTGCCAAAGCTCGCGGTATGAGTCAAATCGCACAAGAGAGCGGATTGGGGCGTGAGAGCCTTTATAAAACATTCGCTCCCGGTTCCAAACCCCGTTTTGATACCATCGCCAAAGTGGTAAAATCGTTAGGATTGCACATTCAGATTACGCCGCTTAAAGCTTCGTAGTCCGTCATTCCCAATTTGATCGGGAATCCAGTTTTTTTCCCCTCGCTCCAACTCAGGAGAGTAGGAACGAGAATATCAATATTGTTGCTAAAAAATAAGGTTCTCTAATGACCCCCATCACTGACAACATGGATATACTCGCCGAGAAGTTCGAGGGTATCAATCTGCACGGCAAAAAGATCACCAAAGCGTAGTTCGATGACTGCTCGGACTGTACGACACATTAACGAGAAAAAGTGCTATAATGACAGAAAGCTGTCATAAAGGTAAACCTATGCAAGCATTGAACTACACCACAGCGCGCAACTCTCTCAAAGCAATTATCGATGAGGTCTGTGACAAGAACGAAGAGGTAATTGTTACGACTAAAAACGATAAGAGCGTCGTCATCATGTCCCTCGATGAATACAACCGCACCCATGCACAGCTCAAACGTGAAGTCAAAGAGGCGATGGAGCAAATCGAGCGTGGCGAATACATGGGGATCGATGAAGCGTTTGATCGGGTGATCGCTAAATATGCGGATTGATTTCTCTCCCAAAGCGCAGATGCGATTGGAGATGATCGCAGAATATATCTATGAGCAGACGAAATCAAAAAAGCTTACACGAGAGTATTTACAACGATTGCGTGAGTTTATCGTAGTCACGTTGAGTGCTTTTCCCAATGCGGGACGAAGTTCGGAAGAACTGATCAGCGGTTCGCGCAAACTCGTCTATCAGGGGTATTCGATTATCTATACGCTCGAAAAAGATCATATTTGGATATTGACCCTCTATCGGGAAAATTTACCATGACACTGACCTCCATCACCGACAACATGGACGTATTCGCCGAAAAATTCGAGGGTATCGATCTCCACGGCAAAAAGATCACCAAAGCGGAATTTGACGACTGTACCTTCGTCTCGTGCGATTTCAGTGAAACCTTTTTCTCCTCCTGCAAATTCACCGAATGCCGTTTCGAAAACTGCAATCTGAGCCTCATGAAGCTGACAAATACCAAAATGAGCGATGTCGATTTCGTCTCGTGCAAGATGATCGGGATAGACTGGACGATGGCGGACTGGAAGAGCCTGCTAAATGCCGATCCGATCCGCTTTCGCGAGTGCATCCTCAACGACAGCAACTTTTTCGGATTGAATCTGGAGGGATTGGTAATGCGAGAGTGCCGTGCCAAAGAGGTCGATTTTCGCAACGGAACCTTCCAGAGAGCCGATTTCACCCTGAGCGATTTTAAAGGGGCGCTGTTCGCCAACACCCACCTCGAAGAAGCGAACTTTACCGATAGTTCCAACACCTCCATCGATCTGCGTTCCAACCATCTCAAGGGGGCGATTTTCAGCCGCTACGAAGCACTTTTTTTACTCGAATCGATGGGGATTGTACTGGTCTAAAAAGAGTTTCTGTCGATGAGGCGGTATTCCCCCGCCTTTAAATCCTCTAGTGTCAGATCGCCGAAACTTGAGCGGTGCAGGGCGGTGACATGGTTCCCTACGCTAGCGAACATCCGCCGTACCTGATGGTAGCGCCCCTCGACGATTTCGAGCCTCACATGGGTCGGATCGATCACTTCGAGTTTTGCGGGGAGGCACGGGGTCTTTTCGCCGTTGAGCATCAGCGTCCCCGAAGCGAAGACGGCGCCTTCGTCCCCTTTGAGAGGGCGATCGAGTGTTGCTTCATAGACTTTCGGTACTTTGTGTTTGGGTGAGGTGAGACGGTGCAGCAGCGCGCCGTCGTCGGTGAGGAGCAGTAAACCGCTCGTATCCTTGTCCAACCTTCCGACAGTCGAGATTTTCGGATCGCGCAGACGCCACCGCTGGGGCAATAGATCGTAGACGAGTTTTCCCTCTCCCTCATCATGGCTGCAGACCAGACCTGCGGGTTTGTGCATCAAAATCACCATTCCAGCAGGGGGATCGAGAGGCTCATTGTCGAAGAGGATTTCATCATGAGCGACTTTGGTATCGCTTTTGAGATAGAGGTTGAGGGTATGGGTGATGATCCCCTCGCGCAGTAGCATTGCGACCTCTTTGCGGGTGCAGTAGCCCAGCGAGGAGAGGAGTTTGTCCAGACGGACTTTAGAGAGCTTCAATCTTTTCCTCGTACTCACGCTCGATCCGCGTGATTTCGTCACTGGCGATCTCGAGCCTCTCGAACAGCTCTTCGATCATTTTCTCATCCTCTCCGACCTGTTTTGAGAGTTCGAGGAGCTTGGAAGTCTCCCCCTGATTCGAATAGGCCGTCAGGAGTTCATGGGAGGTTTTGAGCTTCTCTTCGAGCTTCATGATCGTGCTTTCGCAATGATCCACCTCTTTTTTCAGCGGGCTGAGGAGTTTGGAACGCTCCTGAATCAATGCGGCGCGTTGCTGTTTGTTCTCTTTTTTATTGACGTTCGGAGTCGCTTTGAGCGGTTTCGGAGCATCGGTGATCTCTTCGTCCCATCCGATTTTTTCCAAGAACTCATCGTAACCGCCGTCGAAAAACTCCGCGTTTCCTTCGCGGAAGATGATGAGCTGATCGGCAAGCTCGCGGAGCAGCATCTCGGAGTGGGTGACGATGACGACGGAGCCCTCGAACCGCTTCAGCGCGTCGCAGAGCGAATCGATCGACTGCATATCAAGGTGGTTGGTCGGCTCATCGAGGAAGAGGAGGTTGGCGGGGGTGGCGATGATTTTCCCCAGCATGACACGGCTGCGCTCACCGCCTGATAGGATGCTGATCTTTTTGTCGGCGTCGTCGCCGCTGAACATCATCGTTCCGCAGATACCGCGGATACGGACGTTTTGCAGGGTGTTGTCGGCACTTTGGATCTCTTCGGTGATCGTGCGGTTTTTATCGAGGCGGTCGATGTTCGTCTGTCCGAAATGGGCGATGGCGGTGGAGGGGTGCGATGTGATCTCCCCGTTTGGGCTCAAAACCCCTGCGAGGGTGTTGAGGAGGGTCGATTTTCCTTTTCCGTTTTTACCGATGATGGCGAGGCATTTTTTCGCCTCCAGCGCAAACGAGAGGTTTTTGAACAGCAGCTCATCCGGGGTGTATCCGAAGGATAGCTCTTTGACCTGCATGATCACTTTGGCGGGGGTAGGGCGGTAGGAGAATGAAAACGAGAGATCTTTTTCCCCCTCCAGATCTTCCATGATCCCCATTTTATCCAGCTCTTTTTGTTTGGACTGCGCCAGTGTCGCTGTGGAAGCGCGGGCTTTGTTGCGGGCGACAAAATCTTCCAATTCGGCGCGTTTCTTGTCGTGGTTGATCTTGGTCTTTACGTAGAGTTCGTCTTCCTGAGCCTGATTGGCGTAATACTTGCGGGTGTCCCCTTTGATGATACTGACACTCCGTCGGCGTAGTCCCATCGTGTGGGTCGTTACCGAGTCCATAAAATCACGATCATGGGTGATGAGGATCACTTCCCCCTCGAACGCTCTGATAAAAGACGCCAGCCAGCGCAGAGAGACGATATCGAGGTAGTTGGTCGGCTCATCGAGCAACAGCAGATTCGGTTCGGTGACGAGGAGTTTGACGAGGTTGAGGCGGATTTGATACCCCCCCGAGAAACTGAGCGGGTCTTTCTCCAAATCCTCCTGCGTAAACCCTAGACCGAAGAGGATCTTCTCGACACGGTAGACTTCGTGCTCCATATCGCCGCTAAGGACCGATGCGCACTCTTCACGGACGGTTTTGTGGGTGAAGTGCAGATGCTGGCGGAGCGTGCCGATACGATAGTTTTTCGGGATGATGATTTCACCGCTGTCATAAGGCTCTTCGTCGAGGATGATTTTAAAGAGGGTCGATTTTCCTGTCCCGTTGCGTCCGACGAATCCGACTTTGTTTCCGGCGTTCAGCTTAAGCGAGAGGTTTTCGAACAGGACGCGTGTCCCGTAGCTTTTGGTGAGGTTATTGATCTGAATCATAAAGCAGTTGTTATTCCTCTATTTTATGGGGAAGTTTTCCGGGCATCGCCTCTTTATTGGAGAGCATATCTTCCATTTGACGTTTGACTTTGTCGTAACGGAATTGCTCTTTGAACCCTTGGATTCTGCCGCCCGCCGCATTCGGATGTCCGCCGCCGCCGACCCATTCGCCCGCCATAGCGGCCACATCGACCTGATCGTGTCCGCGCAGGCTCATCGTGCCGCGGGTACCGACATCGACGATGAAATCAAAATCGGGGAATTCGGTCAAAAAGCCGTTTCCGATGATCGAGGTGTTACCGAGCCCGTAGCTCAGGAATCCACGCCATCCTTTGTAATAGATCGTCATCGTAGAGCGTTTGGTTCCCAGAAGTGCTACGATGTATTTGGTGGAGAGGTTATCGAGGGTATCGTCGACACCGTCTTTGAAAAACTCTTTTTTCATCTTATGGAGCGCTTCGTCGAGAATGATGTTGGCATCGGTAACGTCACGCATCTGTGCCGCCTGCTCAAGCATGGCGAGCTTGTAGTCGCGGTCTTCGTCGGCAAACATGACGCGGCTGAGCTCTTTGGCGTCGCTGATGAGGCGCATACACACTTTTCCGTACTCGAAATCCTCTACTTCGTCCTGATGCCACAGATCGACGGCATTGACCACTTTGACGAACGCTTCGAGCCATCCCCCCGCTTCCAGGCCGTAATGCTCCATCGCGTATTCATAAACGATTTTCGTCGCGCAGCGCTCGGTATCGAGGAAATACCACGGATACTGTGCCGCCGTGTCTTTTCCGCTGCCGTGATGGTCGAGGAGGGTGATCGTGATATTCCATCCCCCCTCATTGAGACGGTTGACTTCATTATTCAGCCATTTGGCTTCTTCGGGGTAGAGGTTGAGATCGGTGATAAGGATCGTGGCGGTTTGTTTGCTTTTTTTGATCGTGTCGATGATCTCTTCGAGGCGGTCCATCACTTCGGCGCCGTAGTTGGCATTGTAGCTGAACATGGTATGCCCTGTTTGAGCCATGACGAGTTGGCAGCTGTAGCCGTCGAGGTCGATATGGGAGAGGTGGTAAAAAGTTTTGGTCATGGTTTTCCTATTTGGTATCTAAAGTGATGGAGCCGAGTACTTCGAATTTGGCATTCGAATCGATTTCGGCATGGGAGAGGGTGACGATGTCGAGACTGAACCGTTCGTAAATCTCCGCCAGCGGGCGGCGGAGTTTCGGATCGACGATAACGATGATCGGGGAGATCCCTTTTTGGAGCAGTTCGGTCGCTTTTTGGCTCGTTGCCTGAATGAGTCCGTTGATCTCGCCGACATTGAGGAGGAGCTGACGGGTTCCGTCACGCTCCTGGGATTTTTCCAGCATCATCTGTTCGCTCATCGTATCGAACGTCAGGAGTTTGATGACACCGTCAGGACTGGTGTAGGCCTGTGTGATGATACGGGAGAGTTTGGCACGGACATGCTCGGTAATGATGTCGACGCTTTTGGTGTATTCGGCGACATCGGCCATCGTTTCGAGGATCGTGATCATATCTTTAAGAGGGATACGCTCGTGCAAGAGGGCTTTGAATACCCGCTGGATAAGACCGATATTTGCCACTTTGAGAAGATCGTCGACGACAACCGGATAGTCGTTTTTGATTTTTTCGATGAGCGATTGGGTCTCTTGTCGGGTGAGAAGCTCTTCGGCGTGGCGTTTGATCAGTTCGCTCATATGCGTCGAGATGACGGTTGCCGGGTCAACAACGGTATAGCCGTTGATAATGGCGTCTTCTTTCAGCTCCGGGACGATCCACAGTGCATCAAGGCCGAATGCCGGCTCTTTCGTCGGTTCCCCCTCGATCTCGCCCATCGCCATGCCGCTGTCCATCGCGAGGTAGCGATCCGGCTGGATCATACCGTCGCCGATATTGACCCCTTTGAGGAGAATTTCGTACTGGGTCGGTTTGAGATGGAGGTTATCGCGGATACGGACCTGCGGCATCAAAAAGCCGAAATCCGAAGCGATTTTACGGCGCATTGAGCGGATACGCTCCAAAAGATCTCCTCCTTGAGCGCTGTCAGCCAAACGGATAAGCTGATACCCGAGGGTAAGTTCGAGCATCTCGATTTTGAGGATATCTTCGAGGGCGGCCTCTTCTTCTTTGGCGATCTCTTCGTTCGTTTTCTTTCTCGGTGCGGCAGCAGCGCCCCCTTCTGTAGCCCCTGGGGCTCCGGCACTCGGCGAACCGTCTTTTTTTGCAACGGCGGGTGCGGAGGTGAGGACGAGTTCTCCCCTCTCATATTTATAGAGTGCGTATCCCAAGCCGGCGAAAACAAGCCCTACAAAGCCCAATGAGAGAGTCGGTAAACCCGGAACCAAAGCAAAAAGGAGCATGATGAATCCGACGATGATCATGACACGGGCATTTCCCATGAGCTGGTTGATACTGCCTTCGGCGAAGTTTCCGCCCGTGTCGCTGGAACCGCGTGTGATCATAATACCCGTTGCGGTGGAGATGATCAGCGCAGGTACCTGCGCTACCAGACCGTCCCCGATCGTGAGGATCGTATAGGTTTGGGCACTGGTACCGACATCAAGATTAAATTGAAAAATCCCGATCAGAAATCCGCCGATGACGTTGACCATCGTGATAATGATCCCCGCGACGGCGTCCCCTTTGATAAATTTACTCGACCCGTCCATCGCTCCGTAGAAATTGGCATCCTGCAAAATCTCCGCACGGCGCCGTTTGGCTTCGGATTCGTCGATCAGTCCGCTGTTGAGATCGGCATCGATCGCCATCTGTTTTCCGGGCATCGCATCGAGGGTGAAGCGTGCTGCAACTTCGGCGACGCGGCCTGAACCTTTGGTGATAACCATGAAATTGATCAAAACCAAAATAATAAAAACGATAACCCCGATGACGATATTTCCGCCGACGACGAAATTTCCGAAACTGGTGATGATATCGCTGACCGCTTCGGGCCCCTCGTGGCCGTGACTTAAAATCATCCGCGTCGTGGAGATATTAAGCGAGAGGCGAAAGAGGGTGATGACCAGCAAGAGTGTCGGAAAGGTCGTTAAATCGGTCGGTTTCGGGATGTAAAGCGATATCAGCAGGATAAGAACCGATATGGCGATGACGATCGCCAAAAGAAAATCGAGCATTGCACTGGGCATCGGGACGATAATAATCGCCAAAATCGCCATAACAAAAAAGACGACGCTGAGGTCACGGGAGGCAAAAAGTGCCGATAATACCGTTTTAACGTCGGGAGTTCTATTCTTTACTTTTGCCAAACATTACTCTTCTAAAATGGCTTCGAGGGTGAGGGTGCCTAAAAAAGCGTCCACTTTTCCCTGCAATCGGTTTAGAAACGGCCATAATCCGCAACTCATCGCTTTGTTGGAGGGGCAATCCTCCTGCGACGGGGAACAGCTGAATACCGCCGGGCTTTTCCCCTCGGCTGCTTCCATCACTTCCAGTACGGTGATTTCGCGGGAATGGCGGGCCAGTTCGAACCCTCCGTTTACCCCTTTATAAGAGTTGAGAATTCCCTGCCGTGCCAAAGACTGCAGAATCTTTGCTAAAAAGCTTTTGGAGATATCGAGCTCTTTGGAGAGGGTGTCCGCATCGAGGGGATGCCCCGCTTTGGCTAAAACGATCAGAGACAACAATGCGTATTCACTCGCTTTAGTCATTAGCATCTAAAACACCCTCCTGCAATAAAAAGGTTATTATAGCTAAAAATCATAAGAGGCTACTTGCAGAATTTTTTAGCGTAAAACGGGAATTTTTTCGCTATAATTCCGACCCTGCTTGAACGAATTGACTTTCAAGTAAATTTTTATACCCATCAGGAGGCTATTATGGCTTTAGATACGGCGAACAAAACGCAAATTATCAAACAATACCAAAGAACTGAAGGTGATACAGGTTCAAGCGAAGTGCAAATTGCGCTTCTTTCAACTCGTATCGCTGCTCTTACTGAGCACTTGAAAATATTCAAAAAGGACCACAGCTCACGTCTTGGTCTTTTGAAACTTGTCGGTCAACGCCGTCGTTTGATGCGTTATTTGAAACGTACTAACCGCGAAAGCTACAACAAATTGGTTGCTGATCTCGGTATCCGCGACAATATCTAAGTATTTCTTAATAGAGTACGCTGACCGAACAAAGTCCGGTTCAGCTACGCTAACGCTGAATTTTCTTCAGAAGAAAGCTCACGCGCAGATAAACCGCGCTTCTTCATTTTAATTCTTCTTTATTTTTCTTCTCTATGTTTACACATCGTGGTGGTAATGATCCAAAATCCGCGTATACTCTTCATACACTTGTTTCGGAGTGAGCGACGTTTTATACATTCGGAGGATCTGGCGCGTAAATTCAATCGGATATTCGATTGTCAATCCTTTGTTTTGTGCATAAATTTTAGCTAATGTAGCGTACATACCCTCATAAATTTCGGGCTCTTCAGCTTTTAGACGGTCCAGATTCTCTTGTGCTTGAATAAGTTTGGCATCGTTAAATTCGCCCCGTTCGTTGATCGTCTTGCGGACTTCGACATACTCTTTGAGACTTTTGCGGTTGAGAACGTAATCGGTAAACGTTTCTATGAGTGACATGGTTTTATTCCTTATTTATCCGTTAGACTATTGTACGCCGTGATCGTAGCAATAGTGTAGCACGGAATCTTTTGAAAATCTATTGTATATCTTAAGCTATAATGAAATTTTCAAACACTATATTTAGGAAAGTGGTTATGAACGCTCATCACACTTTTAAAGAGCTGATTACGTGGAAAGTTCGCCTTTTACTCTATCTTTCCTCCCTCTCATCACTGCTTTTCATGCAAAATTACTGTACCAATGTTTGCCCGTTTATAGACGGACTCCGGCCTGCTCAAATCATGTTGAATCTGGGAGTCGTCTTTCTTTTCCATATTGTGATTCGTGAACTTCTTTTTATCCGCTTTAATCAGCCCATAGGGGAACTTTCGCTTCCTCGTCAGGGGTATTATCTCTCTATCGCTTCATGGTTGCTGGCGGGGGTAATAGCCCTGATTATCCATGCGGTACGTTACGAAAACTTTCCGTGGGGAAGCCATCTTAAACTTTTGAGCAGCTATTGGATTTTAGGTGCGGGGGTATTGGCGCAGCTTGAGTATATAGTTTTCGAAAAGCGTTACAAAGCGATTGTTAAGCGTATTGAGTTTACCCATTATCAGGAGAAGATATCCCGCCGAATCTTAGAAAGTTTTATTATCTTTACGTTTGCCCCTGTCATCACATTGATTCTTGTCGTCGGACGCTATACCTATCAGGGGGTTTTGGAACAGAGGGTCGTTGTCGAAGTGCTATTTATCGGCCTGTTTTTTGTTTTTGTAGTCATTGCCGTTGCTCTATTTTTCGGGAGTCTTCTTAAAAAAGACACCGAGACCATTATCCGTTCCATTAATCATATCAAATCCGGAGATTTCACTCATCCGCTCAATATCGTACGATTTGATGAGCTGGGAGAAATATCACATGCCATCGACACGATGCGATTATCGATCAAACGGGGGATCGAAGAGATTGAGAATCTGACGGATGAAATCATTGATACCCAAAAAGAGGTTGTTTATACGATGGGTTCCATCGCTGAAACACGGAGCAAAGAGACGGGAAATCATGTCAAACGGGTTGCCGCTTATTCGGAACTTCTTGCACTCAAAGCGGGGCTGCATCCCGATGAAGCTTCTTTGCTTCGCCTCGCCAGTCCGATGCACGATATCGGTAAGGTCGCTATCCCCGATCATATTCTCAATAAACCGGGAAAACTGAGCGAGGATGAGTTTGTCATTATGAAGACCCACGCGGAACTGGGATACGAGATGCTCAAACATTCTCACCGTGATATCCTGAAAGCTGCCGCCGTGGTTGCCTATGAGCATCATGAAAAATATGACGGCAGCGGATATCCCAGAGGGATCAAGGGGGAAGATATTCATATCTATGGGCGTATTACTGCAGTTGCCGATGTATTTGATGCGCTCGGAAGCGCTCGCGTGTATAAAAAAGCGTGGGAAGACGAGAAAATTTTTGAATTACTTCGTGATCAAAGCGGCAGACATTTCGATCCTCATCTCATCCACCTCTTTTTTGAACATTTTGAGGAGATTGATGCGATTCGAAATACGTATAAAGATGTTATCGAATAAGATTCGATCAATTAGTGATTCCGAAAATCTTTTTCGCCCGCTCCAGATCCTCTACCGTGTCGATCCCGAATCCCGCACTCGCCACTTTTACCATCGAGATTTTTTTGCCGTGGTAGAGGGCGCGTAACTGTTCGAGCTTTTCGATATCTTCGAGAGGTGCTTCACCCAATGCGCAGAAATCATGGAGCGATTTTTTCGTAAATCCGTAAATCCCGATATGTCCGAAATAGTTCGCTTCCCCGCTGCGGTTGAACGGGATAGGTGAACGGGAGAAATAGATCGCGTTATGCTCGACGTCGGTGATGACCTTGACGAGGTTCGGGTCCTGTGCCGATTCGGTATTGATCGCGTTGTAGCAGCTTGCCATAATAAACGGGGCATTTTGGCTTTTCAGTTCGTTCAGACGCTCTATCAGCAGTTCCAGCACTTCGGTTTCGATAAACGGCTCGTCGGCTTGGACGTTGATGATGAGTTCGTCATCCGGTACGTCGATGATCTGGGCGCATTCGTTGATACGGTCGGTTCCGCTTTTATGGGTGGTGGAGGTGAGGCGCGCTTCGACGCCGTGCGCGGCGCAGATCTCTAAAATTTTCTCATCGTCGCATGCGACGACGACGCGGTCGATCCCCTCGACCCGTTTGGCGGTGCGGATCACCATCGGCAAGCCGCCGATATCGGCGAGTACTTTTTCGGGAAAACGGGTAGAAGCGAGGCGGGCAGGGATAATAATCATAGTTAAACCTATAGAGAGATATAATTGCCTAAATAATAACGCAAAGAGACGTAAATGCTCCTTTATCAACCCGACGGCGGCTACTGTTACAACAGCGATTCGATACTGCTGTACGGGTTTATCTCCCGTTTTGCCCCGAAGGGAAAAATGCTCGATGTCGGAGCGGGGAGCGGAATCGTAGGGCTTCTGATCGGGCGGGATTTTCCAAACGTGAACCTCGAAGGAAGCGAAAAACAGCCGTTGTATGCCGAATTTGCCCGTCGAAACGCTGCAATCAACCATATTGAATACACTCTGCACGAAGGGGACTTTTTAGAACATGCTCCGCACGGAAGCTATGACTGGATCGTCTCCAATCCCCCGTTTTACCATGAGGGGTCGGCGCGCTCTGAGAATCCGATTCTCCATCAGGCACGCTATAATATTCATCTCCCTATCGAAGCGTTTGTCACCAAGATTTCGAAACTTCTGAAATCTTCGGGCGAAGCGGCGATTTGTTACGACGCGCGTCAGTTCGCTGAACTTTGCAGTGCGTTTGAGAGTAGAGGATTAAGAGTCGTTGAGGTACAATTCGTCCATTCCAAAGCGGACCGTCCCAGTATCCTGGTGATGATCCATGTTAAAAAAAACAGCAAATCGGCGCTTACCGTCTTGCCTCCGTTGATAACGTTTGAGGAAGAGGGGAGGTATACTCCGGCCGTGCAGGCCATCTACGATAAAGCAAAGGCGCACAGTATCAAATGTCTGATTTCATGACACAAGAAGGTTTCAGCTACGCGTTCGACCCCTCTGCGTGCGCCGCGTGCGGCGGGAACTGCTGCACCGGAGAGAGCGGGAGTATTTTCGTCTCCGTCACCGAAATTACCGCTATCGCAAAGCTTTTGGAGATGGATGAGGGGGAATTCCGCCGTACCTATCTTCGCAAAGAGGGATTTCGCTTTTCGCTCAAAGAGCGCCTCGTGAACGGTTCATACGATTGCGCGTTTTTTGACCGTTCACAAAACGGATGTAGTATTTACGAAGCCAGACCGCTGCAGTGCCGAACGTTTCCCTTTTGGGATTATTTTCGGCACCGTATCGATGAGCTAAAAGCCGAGTGTCCGGGGATAATCCATGACTAGATATCTGCTGCCTTTTATTGTAACGGGATGCGTACTCAGTGCCGCACCGATGAGCGTGAGAAACACGCAAGCATTGGAAGATACCCTTTCCCTCTACGCCCTTGATGCGCAAATGCACCAAAAATATCATCGATCTTCCGGTTTTTTTACAGAACTTTACAAACAGACCTCCAAAAAAGAGTACCTTTACCAATCGTTTAAGATGCTGGAACAGGCCAACGATATCAAAGGACTGTCCAAACAGGTTGCCGCGGCCCTTGCCGTATCGCCCGAGGATGAGATATTAAAACGCTTTGAGATCATTGTTTTGCTCAAAGAGGGGAATTTCGGCGAAGCGTCCCAAAAATCTCTTGTTCTAAGTGAAAAGAGCAAAGAATCGGCAAATTACCTTCTGTATGCCGAAGCCCGTTTGAAGCTCGCCGATTATGCGGGATCGGTGAAGGCTCTCAAAAAAGCGTATGCTCTCAATTACGACGAAACGACGGCCGAACGCATCGCATTGATCCAATATACGCAATTGGGTGAAAAAAACGAAGCGATCGACTTTTTGAAAGCGCATATCGGAACCCACGGCAACTCCCAAACCCTCGGCAAACGGTTGGGCAGTCTGTATGCCGACAGAGGCGATTTGGACGATGCGGCACAGATGTACGAGCAGACCTATGAGGCGTTCCAAGACCCTTCATCCGCCGACGATGCCCTCAAAATTTACCTCTACCAGCAAAATTTTTCCAAAATGACGGCATTGTTGGAAAAATCCCACGCCAACGATCCCCTTTTGCTCGATATCTATGTCAAAATCAAATCGTTTGACAAAGCTTCAACTCTTGCGCAAACACTATATGAGCGCGAAGACAATCCGCTCTATCTGGCCCAAAGCGCCGTTTTCAAATACGAAGGCTCAAGCGACCGTAACGATCCGGCGATGCTCGCCAGCGTGGTCGAGGGGCTGAAAAAAGCCAACAAAGATTTGGAAGAACCACTCTATTTGAACTATCTGGGGTATTTGATGATCGATCATGATCTCAACGTTACCGAGGGGATGGGGTACGTCCGCCGTGCCCTCGAAAAACAGCCCGATTCGCCGTTTTATCTCGATTCCCTCGCCTGGGGAAATTATAAACTGGGCGAGTGTGCGGAAGCGCTGCGCCTGATCAAACAGGTCGAGTCGATGATCGGCAGTGACGAGGAAGAGGTGCGAGATCATCTCAAAGCGATTGAAAAGTGTAAACCAAAGGAGAAAAATTAATGATTTTAGATGAGATCATCAAAAAAACAAAAGAAGATTTAAAAGAGCGCGAAGCGGCGTTCAGCATGGAGTGGCTGGGACGCTCTTTGGCATTTAACGCCCGTGCGCCGCGCGACGTGCGCCCCTATCTGACCTCGACTCCGCAGGAGCCGTACCGTATTATTTCCGAAGTGAAAAAAGCCTCCCCTTCCAAAGGGGTGATCCGCGAAGATTTCGATCCCGTAGCGATAGCGCAGGCGTATGAACGCGGCGGTGCGAATGCGATCTCTATTTTGACCGAGCCTCACTTTTTCCAGGGGAATCTCGATTATCTCGCCGAAATCCGACGCTATGTCAGCATCCCCCTTTTGCGCAAAGATTTTATCGTCTCCAAATATCAGCTTCTCGAAGCGCTCGTATACGGAGCCGATTTTGTCCTTCTCATCGCCGCGGCGCTCTCTACGAGCGAACTCAAAGAGCTGCTCAACTATACCCGTCATCTGGGGATGGAAGCGTTGGTCGAGATTCACGATAAATCCGAACTCACCAAAGCGATCGCGGCGGGCGCCGATATTATCGGAATCAACCACCGCAACCTTCAGACGTTCGATATGAACATGAATCTCAGCTACGATCTTATCCCTCTGATCCCTAACGGCAAGATCATTGTCGCCGAAAGCGGCATTTACGAACACGGACAATTGGAAGATCTGAACAAAGCGGGAGTCGATGCGTTTTTGGTCGGTGAGTCGCTGATGCGTCAAGAGGATGTGGAATCGGCACTGAAAACTTTGAAAAACGGATGAAATCAACGATTAAAACCATTTCTGGGATACTTTTAGTTATCATTGGATTCGGTACGATAGTGGGATTGGCATTTCCCGCATTGAGCGATCCGAAACATGCCGGCAGAAGCGAAGAGAGACGAGCCGTCGATTTCCCCTTTTTAAAAGGGGAAAAATCGGAACTTATATTGGTCTATTTCGGCTATGTCGGATGTACCCGTGTCTGTACTCCGGCGTTGAACGATTTGTCCGGAATTGATGACGAGATACGGAAGAAAGGGTTTAAACACGTTCCGTCGGTATGGTTTGTCAACATGACCCCACAAATGGATGCTTCGTCGGTGCAAAGCTGGGCAGGCCATTTTAATCAACGGTTCAAGTCATACGCTCCTACGGACAAGGAGCTTCAAGAGATGGTGCATACCCTCAATCTGGTGTATACGAAAATGGGTGTGGAAGCGGAGCATATGCCGTATCTCTATTTGATACAAAAAAATGGGGAAAGATATGAATTGGCCTATATCTATACCTCTTCTCCGTATAATCGATCGTTGATTTTAGAAGACATAGGAGCGTTACAATGAATCTGAGATTTCTTTTCCCTGCGCAGGATCCGACACTCAGTCCCGAGATAAAAGAGAGATTGCGAGCCGATTTTATCAAAGCGGATAAATTTATGCTCCTTATCGGGGTTCTTGCTTTCCTGACGGTGGCTTTTATCACGTCGATCCGATATTCGACCTATCAATTCGGTCTTATTAACGGAGCGGTGGCCCTGGCTTTGATCGTTGTCGCCTATTTGGGATTTCGAGGGACAACCCTCGGACGGAGTATCATCGGCGTCGCGCTTACCATTTTCCCGATGATTATGATCCAGCAGCAGCTGGGAATGATCGAGATGCACTTCGCTCTGTTTGTTATTGCCGCATTTTTGGCGATTTATAAAGATATAATCCCTATTGTACTGGCTACGGTTGCGGTCGCGTTTCACCATATCCTCTTTTTTATCCTTCAGTTGAATCATGCGACGATGTTCGGCTTGGATGTCATTGTATTTTCGAGCGGGTGCGACATCTGGATTTTGTTGACCCATATCGTTTTATTTGCGACACAGGTTATCGGTCTGGTCTATATCATCGTTACCAAATCGCATCAATTTATCCAAAGCAACAAGCTTCAAATCCAAGCGGACAATAACGTCAAAATGCTTGAAGAGGGGATTCGTGAAGACGCGATGATGGTAAACGAAGCCGTCAGCATCGCCGCTGAAGTCTCAAAAGGGATTATTGAGCGGACATTAAGCGCCAATCCTTCTAATCCCCAGCTCAAAGAGCTTCGGGAAGTATTTAACAGTATGCTCGGGGCCTTGCGTCAAATGGTGGGGCAGGATCTGCAGGAAATCATCCGTGTCGTCGAATCGTACGGCAAGCTCGATTTTACGCAGCGGATCAATAAAAACAGCGGGAAAATTGAGCAGCTGGTCAATATTTTAGGGGATGATATCGCCGCAATGCTGCGTACCAGTCTGAGTAACGGTACGTCAATGGAAGAGAATGCCCATCGTCTTCAAAAGAATGTCGAAGAGCTGGATACCGCATCCCAAAAACAGGCGAGCGAGATTCAAAAAACGGCGTACGAAGTTGACCGAATGACGCAAAGCGTAGGAGACGTGCTTCAAAGAACGCAAGAGGTGATACGCCAATCCGATGACATCAAAATGATTATCACCATAATCGGCGATATTGCCGAACAAACCAATCTCCTTGCCCTTAACGCCGCCATCGAAGCGGCGCGCGCCGGGGAACACGGAAGAGGATTCGCCGTGGTAGCGGATGAAGTACGCAAATTGGCCGAACGGACCCAAAAATCGCTTTCGGAGATCAATGCGAACGTCGGTATATTGATCCAATCCATTACCGATATCGGGGATGCGATTGAGGGGCAGGCCAAAGGGATCAATGAAATCAATCACATCGTGGCGGGCTTTGAAGAAGAGACGAAAAAGAATGCCGATATCGCTAAAAATACCGATGATATCGCCAATGAAGTCTTTGTTATGGCCGATCGTGTTCTGAGCGATGTCAAAACGAAAAAGTTTTAGCAGCGGGTGTTGGATAAAAAGACCAATTATGTTGAAAACGGTGGAACAATAAATGAATATAATTTTTTTGATTCACAGATTTAATGTTATAATAATTTAATTTATCGTCATGTCAGGAATACGGGAATGAAATCATACACAACGTACAAACAGCTTATTGCTAAAACGGTTATTCTCTCGCTATTGACCAGTTTGGCCGTTGCATTTTTGTACGGTGTGTACATCAAAAAGCAGGCGATTGACGATCTCGCCCGCGTGGATGCGCGTAAAACCAGCCGTTTGGCATTTGAAGCGCTTTATTCGGCCATGGAAAAAGGGTGGAGTAAAGAAGAACTTGACGCGATTATCGTCCGTTTGAATAAAGTTGAGCCGCAAATGCGGATCAGTGCCTATCGAAGTCCCATCGTCGCAGAGCTTTTCGGGGACCGGACGATAGACAAACAGGTTCGTGAACACGATCCGATGGTCGCTCAGGCGATGCGGGGGAACGAAATATTGACCGGTGAGGACGATATACGCTACCTTTATCCGATCGTCGTTAACCAAGAGTGTATCAAATGCCATACCAATGCAAAAGTCGGAGACATTAACGGCGTTATTGACGTCCGCTTCCCGGTTGCAAACCTAAAAATATCGTTGACGACGATGATTAACTCGTTTATCATCTTTTTTATCCTGTTCACCGTCATCATTTTTGCCGTTTTGTATTACAAACTCAACTCATTGTTGGTTCAGCCGATCAAGCAGTTTATTCTGATGATCCAGGATATTATCAGCAATAATGACATGGCGAAACGGATCAGTCTCAAAACAAAAATTTTGGAAGTCAAAAATATCGAGAATTATTTCAATAAAATGCTCGATTCGATTCAAGACTATTATGAAAAGCTCCAGGAACTTTCCGACCGCGATTATTTGACCGGATTGTATAACCGCCGAAAGTTCGAAGAGTTTTTAAGTTACGAAGTAAAACGTTCGCTCCGTCACCGCCATAAGTTTACGGTGCTGATGATCGATTTGGATAATTTTAAATACATCAATGATACCTACGGGCACGCATCGGGTGATTTGGTACTCAAAGAGGTGACCGAAATTTTCAGTTCCAAACTTCGCAATGCCGATATTCTGGCCCGTATCGGAGGGGATGAGTTTGCGGTGATTTTGCCGGAAACACCATATGAAAACGGGTATGCCGTCGTCGAAAAACTCCGCGCATCCCTTGAAGCGACGCCGATTTCGTTGATGTTCGATCAGGTATCATTGACGGCAAGTTTCGGAATCGCGGAATATCCTGAACAGGGCGAAAACATCGAGTCGCTTCTTACAGGATCGGATTTGGCGATGTACAAGGCCAAACGTGCGGGAAAAAATACGATTGCCCGTGCCGATCAGAGCGATCAGGAGATGGCGAGCGAGATTCAGAAAAAAGGGGAGTTCCTCCGTCGTGCCATCGATGAAGATCGGATTGAACCGTTCGTTCAGCCGATTTATAACGTACAAAACGGTGAGATATTCGGTTATGAGGTATTGGCACGTATTCGTGACGGCAAGCGCTATATGGCGGCCGGGCAGTTCATCGATGTCGCGGAAAGCTTAGGATTTGCGTCGAAGATCGATCAGATTATTCTGACAAAAGGGCTGGATGCACGGGAAGAGAAAGGGTTATGGGATAAACGCTTTTTCTTTAATCTTTCAACCAAAAGCCTCTTTGGAGATACGTATGTCAGTGTTATCGAAGATCACTACAAACGCGCTCCTCATTCGGACAAAAATACGGGTGTTACGATCGAAATTTTGGAACGCGAAGCGATTCATAATGTCAACGGATTGATGGATATCATCGAGCAGATGAAACAAAGAGGGATCAGTTTTGCTCTGGATGATTTCGGTTCAGGCTTTTCGTCGTTTGTTTATCTGAAGTATTTCGATACCGATTTTGTTAAAATTGACGGTGAGTTTGTCAAAAATATCGTGGTCAATGAAAAAGACCGTATTTTTGTAAAACATATACACCAAATCGCTAAAGAGTTCGGAAAAGAGACGATAGCCGAGTATGTCGAAGACGAAGAGACCCTAGATATTCTAAAAGAGATCGGTGTCGATTATGCGCAGGGGTTCCATCTGGGCCGCCCGCATCAATTGAGCTAAGGATTTAGCTCAAAAGTTTTTTAGCGCATTCGTTTATCCGTTTTCCGTCAGCCTGAGCCCCGAGTTCTTTGGATGCGGCTCCCATGACTCGGCCGATATCTTTCATCGATTCCGCACCGGTTTGGGCGATGATTGCACGGATGGCATTTTCCAATTCTTCGTCACTCAGTTGTTTCGGCAGATACGTTTCGAAAATAGCCGCTTCGGAAGCCTCTTTTTCATACAGGTCTTCCCGTCCCGCATCACGGTACTGGCTCATTGCGTCATTGCGCTGTTTTACCTGTTTTTGGATAATTTTAATAATATCTTCATCACTGAGTTCTTTGCGCTCATCCACTTCGATTTGCTTCATAGCACTGCTTAGAAGACGAAGAGCATCGCGTAACGGAACATTTTTCTCTTTCATTGCGGTTTTGATGTCATTATTGATTTGTTCTTTTAAACTCATACCTATCCCTTGGAACTATTTTTGCTTATTATAGCCAAATATCATGTGGATGGAATAATGCGCATAACCCTTTACTTATCAATTTTTTCTGCGTCATTGTTGCTGAGCGGTTGTACTGCGCGTCTGACAGAGCCGGAAATTACATTTACCCCTCCGAAATATGTCGAAGAGATGCCGTCGCGTGAAGAAGAGAACAGTTTTGTTGCCCGAGGCAGCCTGTTCGGTCAAGGGGACAGTCCTCTTTTTTCCGATCATAAAGCAATGCATGTCAACGATGTGGTGACGGTTGTGATCTCGGAGACGGCAAGCAGCTCGAATGTCGGTAAAAAAGCCCTTTCCGAAGCTGATGCCATGGGCCTGAACGGCGGAGTATTCACTTCGGTCGGAGCAAACTCGACGGTTAATTCGGCAGTCAATAACCTGAACGGATTATCGAATATCGGATTCACCGGCGGATCGACCTCTTCGTATGCCGGATCCGGCAGTGCCACTAAAAATGCTTCGTTTACCACGACTGTCTCTGCTAGAATTGTTAAAGTTATGTCGAACGGAAACTATTTTATTACCGGGCGTCGCGAAATCATGGTGGACGATCAAAAACAGATTATGCAGCTTAGCGGCGTTATCCGACCGTATGACATCGATCAGAATAATCAGATAAACTCGGCAAAAATTTCCGATGCCAAAATCCTTTATGCGAATGAAGGGGATGTCGATCGCTCAACCCAGCGTGGGTGGGGGAGCAAACTGGTTGAAGCGGTTTGGCCGTTTTAGGAAAATCTTCCCTCTTACCCCGAATAGGGCGATAGTATGCTAATATAACTCTTTGCAGCCTCATAGGGCAGTAAAGAGGCAATAATGAACAATTCTGATTATTCATATACAAAAACCCCTGATGAGCTGTATGATTTATTAAAAAGCTCCCCGTCGGGCATTGGAGCGGATGAAGCGGACAAACGTCTTCGTATATACGGGTTCAATGCACTGAAAGAAGAAGAACTCTCTCTTTTCTCGATTTTTTCCGGACAGTTTAAAAGCCCTATTGTTGCTATTCTTATCGTTGCGGCAGTATTATCGTTAATGATGGGACATCGAACGGATAGCATGATAATCGCAGGGATTCTCATCATCAACAGTCTCTTGGGATTTGCTCAGGAATACAGGGCTGAGACCTCTATCAGAGCATTGAAAAAATTGACCGAAACGCATGTGAAGGTTATACGAAGAGGACTGGAAGCACTGATTCCTTCCAATGAAGTTGTCTTTGGCGATGTCGTTTTGTTAGGGGAGGGCGATCTTGTCCCGGCTGATATCCGTCTTATCGAATCGCATGGTCTGCAGGCAGACGAAGCGATTTTGACGGGAGAATCGGTCCCGAGTCCCAAAGAATCAGGTTCTATCCTCCCGACTGAGGCATTACCGTATGAACGGAACAATATGCTTTTTTCCGGAACGCATATCATCAAGGGAACGGCAAGGGGCATTGTTACCGCGACGGGAGAAAATACCTACTTGGCGTCCATCGCGCGAAGTGCCAAAGAACAATCCCCCCATTCTCCCCTTACACGCGCATTGACGATATTTTCCAAACGTTTGATGATCATTCTGATCGGAATGCTTCTCCTTGTCGGAATTGTGGGTGTTTTTCAGGGGCGAAGCCACGGAGAAATGGCTTCCATATTGATCGCTGAGCTGGTTTCGGCAGCTCCGGAGGGGCTTCCGATCGTCGTGACCCTTATTTTGGCATTGGGTGCATACCGGCTCAGCCGTCATAAAGTACTGGTCCGCCATCTCCCCTCGGTCGAAGCGCTGGGAAGTGCCTCGGTGATCGCCACCGATAAAACCGGGACTATTACCGAGGGGTTTTTATCGGTTCGGCAGACGGAGGCATTGGACCAAGAAGAGTTGAAAAGGTGTGCCGCATTGTGCAACGATGCCACCGCAGAGCGAGGCGATGCCGTAGAGACGGCATTGGTTCGATGGATCGGCGAAGAGTACATTTCGATTCGAAACAATCACCCCCGTATCTTCTATCACCCATTCGATCCTCAATCGCGTTTTATGGCTACGATCAATCAAAATGAAGCGCAAGAGCGCCTCCATATAAAAGGGGCGTATGAAGCACTCCGATCAATGGCGACAAATCCCGAAAATGAGTTACAGAGGCTCGATAACGCTCACGATGCGATGGCTCACGCGGGGCTTCGTATTCTTGCATTCGGGATCAGTGATGAAAAGTGGGAAGATCCATCAGAATGGAATATCCGAATCGTCGGTTTGATAGGGTTCGCCGATGCGGCGAAAAGCGGCGTAGAGAGTGCGGTCGCACAGGCGCAAGAGGCGGGAATCCGTGTCGTGATGGTGACGGGGGATAATCCGATAACGGCGCAGGTAATTGCCAAAGAAGTGGGAATATGGAAAGAGGGGGAGACAATCCTCAACGGCAGTGAAATCGAAAGGATGGACGATACAGAGCTTCATACAGTACTTTTGGGGTGCACGGTCATCGCCCGGGCACTGCCGGAGCATAAATACCGAATCGTCAAACTGCTTCAGGAACACGGGGAAATCGTCGCCGTAACCGGGGATGGGGTTAACGATGTTCCGGCTCTGAAAGCGGCCGATCTGGGAATTGCGATGGGTAATGGAAGCGAAGCGGCAAAATCGACGGCAAAAATGGTGATAACGGACAATAACCTCGGGGTTATCGTCGATGCGATCCGGCAGGGGAGGATCATTACCGCCAATCTTCGAAAGGTTATTTTTTATCTTCTCGCCACCTGTTTCGATGAGATACTCCTTATCAGCGGAGCCATTATGATGGGACTTCCTTTGCCGGTTCATCCGACACAGATCCTTTGGGTAAACATTGTAACCGACGGGGTAACCGATAAGACGTTTCCGGTGTGTCGTGAAGAGGGGAACGTGATGAAAAAATTTCCGAGACGGCTGGAAAAACAGTTTTTTGACCGATGGCAGATGGCTCGAATCGGATGGGTTTCGGTTGTCAATGCATCGGTGGCACTGGCAGTGTTTTACCATCTGCTGAGGGAAGGGTACGGCTATGAGACGGCACTGACGGTATCGTTTTGTATCATTGTGACATCTCAATGGGTGAATAGCATTTTAGCCCAGAAAGAGGAAGAGCCTTTTTTATACAATATCCGAAGCAGCATAACGATCAATCCGGCCATTTGGATCGGAATCGGAATCGGAATCGCGCTTCAGGCTGTTGCCCTTTACGTCGTGCCACAATGGTTCCATGCCGTCTCTCCGGATGGGGAAATGCTCGCCTGGATCGGTGCGGCTGCCGCTTTGGTCTTTATATTGATCGAGAGCTATAAATGGCTGGAATGGAGTCTGAAACAGCGGATTAAACGGGAAGAGAACCGTAAAGTTCTCAGCGTATCATCTGCATCGGATCGATGTGGGCATTGCGCTGGGTGACCTGGAACATCAGCTCTTTTCCGACCCTTCCGATGATTGAACCCTGTTTTAGCCGTTTGCCTACCTCTACGGTAGGAGCGATGATGTTTAGGTGGGCATAGATGGTGTGCAGGCCGTTATCGTGTTCGATAATAATAACGTTTTCAAGCATAGCGGTCGGTTTGGCCAAAATAACTTTGCCGTTCAGGACCGATTTGACTTTGGCATCCGATTCGGTCGGACGCAAAGAGACGGAATCGTTGAAAATTTTGATGCCGTAGATCGGATCGGTATACGGGCCGAACCGTTTGGTTACGACATACCCGTCCAGCGGAGCGATGGTCCGCTCACCCGAATAGGCCGCAACGCTGGAAGGGCTGTATTGTGCCACCGCTTGCTGCACGTCAGCCGGTATCGGCTTGCTTCCGGGTTTTTGAAGCGGAGGCGGTGCTTTTTTAGGTTTAAGCTCTGCGCGTTTTATAATGTTGAGACTGGCAAGAGTATTTTGAAGCGAACGCTGCTGATTGAGAATTTTATCTAACGATTTTTTATACTCACTTTTCTCTTTTTCGAGTTTGGCAATCGCCTTTTCATTCTCTTTTTTAGTTTCTAAAACCTTGTTTTTTTGCTGATCGATTACGGCAATCGATTTTTTAAGGACGGTCGTTTGGGATGCGAGCCCATTAATCTTTTCATTATTGGAAACAAAAATAGCGTTGAGATCTTTGATCTCCTGATTGATCTGTTTAAGGTGAAGCTTCAGCGCCTCTTCGGTGATGATGGCATCAGCCTCTTTTGCCCGATCATCGTTGATCAGCAAAGAGATGGAGGTGTTACGTGCAATGGCGAAAACCAGCCGCTGCTCTATTTCGTTTTGGGTTCTGATCAGGAAGTTTTGCTGTGTTTCCAGCCCTTTGAGGGTTGATTTGTTGGATTGATAGATCGTCTCTTTGGATTGAAGCTCTTCGACAAGAGAATTAATATGTTCCTGCTGGGAACCGACGATTTGGCGCTGCTGAATAATTTTGGACGCTGTCTCTTCCAATTTCGCATTGAGCGTGGAATAGGTCTGTTTCGTTTCAATCAGCTTTTTGGAGGTGGTTTTGATCTTCTCATCAATTTTTGCCGAATACAGCGATACGGAGAGCAATGCGATGAGAACAAGGGAAAAAGAGGTTTTCATTTATTCCTCTTCTTCGCTTCCGATTACGATTGTCAACGTCAGAATAATCGATACGCCCAGTGCGATCAAGAGCGAGCGGAAGCCGTCATGGATAAAATCGAACAGTTGAATACTGATCCCTACCGTTCGCAGCAAAAGATCCATCCATCCGTATTGGTCGATCAGGAAAAAGGCAAGACACAAGACGACGGTCGCGATAATGGCATCGACGATGGCAAGACGAAACAGTACCGCGGAACGGAGCCAGACGGGTGCACCGAAAAGGGCCATGATGGACATCCGATCGGCATGCTGAAACTGCCAAAGGCGCATCTCTTTGAGGATCAAAAGCGACGTAACCGCCGCAATGGCGATAGAGAAAATCTGAACGACGTCTTTAAACAAAAGCATCAGCTTATAGACGGTATCGTGGGTCTGGGCATACCCTTCAACCCGTTCGATCCCCGGATTTTTTTCGAGTTTTTTCTGAAGTTTTTGTATCTCTTCGGGAGTCGGAAAACGGCTCAGATAGACGCGGTAAAATTTCGGCAAAGTGAGCTTCAATAAGTCCAGGTTTTTTTTCGTCATCTCCCCTTGAAGACGTTTGAGCACCTGATCGGTCGCGATCGGTTCGCTCCGCTCGATAATCGAATCCATCGCTTTAAAATCGTGCGGATTGAGAACTTTATTGGAAACGACGACAATGGAATAATCGTTTTTCAGGCGGTTCTCATACGCGCCGATAGTGCGGTCGACGGCTACGTAAATCTGAACCGAAAACAATACGGTAAAGAGGGCTATGATGAGTGAGATATGATTTTTAAGAGACTTCATGGATATTCCCCATCTCAATATGATAATGTTTATACGGAACTTTTATGGAAGAGGGGATGCGGTGGGTTACGACGACGATGGTCGTTTTGAGCTGGGTGTTCGCCCCCTCCAACAGATTCCAGATCACTTCGGATGAATATTCGTCCAAGTTTCCGGTCGGTTCATCCGCCAGGATCAGGATCGGGTTGTGGGCGAGGGCACGCGCCATGGCGACACGCTGCTGTTCTCCTCCGGAGAGTTCAGGGGGATATTTTCCCGCTTGATGGATCAGTTTAACGTGGCCGAGGAGTTTTTGCACCTGCGGTCCGCTGATGTCTTTGGTATAGCCTGAGATGATGAGCGGAAGCATGACGTTTTTCTCAATCGTCCACTCTTTGATCAGCTTATAATCTTGGAAGACGATTCCGATATGTCTGCGGAGAAAATTGAGTTTCGAGGTACTGATACGGTTCATCTTCACCCCGCCGACCATCAGCTGCCCCGCACGCGGTTCGATTGCACCGTAGAGCGATTTCAATAAGGTGGATTTGCCGCTTCCGCTGGCACCGGTGACAAAAACAAAAGCCCCCGCATCGATCGAGAAACTTGCTTTGCTGATAATGGTTTCAAACTCTTTGTACGAAAGGGAGAGATTTTCGGCGATTATAACTTTATCCATGGATCAACTCGTCTAATAGGATGTGGGCTTTGAGATTCGCGGATGAGCGGACGGGAAACGAAGGGTAGTATCGGGCAGCACCGTTTTCGATCAAAACATAGGTGCTCTCAGGGCGATCGAAACTGCCCATCGCCAGACGGATCATACTGCCGTTTTCACCGACGGTGAAGGTGCGCTCGACATGCAAAAATCCCCAGTCGCGTTTGTAGGTCTCTGTGGAGAGACGGTCGATGATTTTCGGATCGACCGCACCGCCGGAGAATGAAAAATTTCCGATGATATCGGGTTCGGGAGACTCTGCTTCGCAGGTGAAGGTGACGTCATAGATGTTTTTTTCCATCTTTTTCCAGCGATCTTCATATTTACTCACGATGGCGATGTCTTGGTTTTTACGCACGTCGAAGCGGCTGACGGCGGGCGAGCTGAAGGTTTCCAACGCAAAACGGTAGTAGTTTTCGCTGTCGGTGCGCAGTTCCAGCGTACCGCCGACGCGCAAGGCCCGTTCGGATTCTTTCAAAAACGCTTCGGATATCACGCGGCGATGCGGTTTTTTATCCCACGGAACCGGAAAATGGACGTAGATTTTGCCGACGATGTTGGAAGGGACGAATTCTAAAAACAGCCGTGCGTCGTAATCGATGATCATGATGTTGGTGAGGTTTTGAATCACGATCTGCTTGAGTGCCTGCTCGATGGAAGGTTTATGAATCTCCAGCCCGATAAACAATACGTCGGGATTGGCAGCTGCCTGATGGAGCAGATGGCGGGCGGAGCCGAAGCCTACCTCGATGCGCACTTCCCGCTCACGCGGAAAATTTTCGGCGAAATAGGAGATGGTTTTCAGCGCGTCGTGCGTTTTGAGATGGGTGTTTTCCGGTGCGTTGTCGACGTTTGAATCGAGGATAGGGGACTCGGAGCACTCCGCATATGCCAGCAATGCGTGCTTGAGGATAAAATTGGGTGAAGGACGGGTAATCTTATCGCTTTTGAGAAGTTTTTTTGCGCCGTTTTTATAGACCAAAAAGAACTCTCTTCCCTTATAACGGGTAGCGATGAGTGCTCCCTCATCGGGATTTTTGTAGTCCGCTTGGAACAGAAATTCAACCTCGCCGCATTGCGTCGGATAGGTGAGGGGCTTAAATGATTCGAGATTTAAATGCGGCATTCGTTATTTGGCCTCATAGCTGAGTTCGATGGCTTGCGTCGGAAGCGAACGGATGCCGTTCTTATCGACGCTTACAATCTCATACAGATAGCCGGTATCGGGTTTGATATCGGTATCGCGGAAGCTGGTTTCGGTGATGTTGTTGATATCGATAGTCTCTCGGGTGACCCAGCTCGTTTTCGTTGTTTTGATGACGGTATAGCTGACACTCCGCGGATCGGTATTTTTCCATTGCAGCTCGACTACTTTATTGTTTATTTTCCCTTCATAGGCGATCGGCGTCTGAGGTTTGGAGAGGGTTGAACCCTGTGTGGCGATGGAGGGCTGGAGGCTCTCTAAACCGTCTTTGTCGACTGCGGTGATTTTATAAAAGTAGAATTTTCCGTCTTCGGTGATTTTGTCGGTAAAGGTAGTGGTTTCGAGTTTGACGTAGTACTCAAACTTTCCGTTCGGCGTTGAAGAGCGGTAAATATTGTAATGGCTCAAATCGCTGATCATACTCGGTTCCCACGTTAGCGTAATGGCGCGAGGAAGATCGTTGGTCGAGGTGATGTTGTGAATTTCCGGAGGGAGCGGTTTGGTGATGATTTTGCTCTCTTCGCTCGGCTCGGTCGTGAGTTTGTCGAACGTCGTCGCTTTGACGTGATACAGATACACCTGCCCGTCTTTTAGGTCATGGTCGATGTATTCCGCATTCAGCCGCCCTGAAACGGTAGCGATAGCGTTCCATTTTTGTTCGGTTGCATCTCTTCGTTCGACGATATAGCCGTTGATTTTGCCGTTCGGATGCGGACGCCAGAGAAGTTTGGCACTGCGCGGCATATTGCCGACCGCTTGAAAAAAGCTGACCGGAGCGATCATCGGCTGGGTTGCGACGAGCATGGTTTCACTCGCTACCGATTCCGTCCCCTCTTTGGTGATGGCGGAAAATCGGTATTGGTACTCGCATCCGGGTTTGAGGTCGCTGTCGACGAAATGGGTTGCGAAACGGCTGTCGATCGTAGCGATGCGCTGTAACTTCTGATCTTCGGCACCCGGAGTGTTGCGATAGACGTAATAGCCGCTGATGCGCGGATCTTCGATCAGTTTCCATTCAAACGCGATCGACGTGATATCGGCAATAAAACCGTTTAACGACGGGGTAGGAAGGGATGAGTCGATCGTAACGGTTTTTTGTGGTGTGACAGGCTGAGGAGCACAGCCGCTAAAGAGACTCAGTGCTAAAGAGGCGCTCAATGCGTAGCGGATCGATGAGTTCATGCAGTTCCTTTGAATCAAAATGTTTAGTTAAATAATCTTCCATCACGTCTCCCAGCGGAGCGGTGAAATTCACCCTCTTTAAGGTCGTCGGATGGGTAAAATAGAGGTTATAGGCATGAAGCAAGATACGTTCCATTTTATCGCTTTTTGCCGAAGTTCCGTAGAGGTGATCGCCGATGATATGGCGGCTTATCGACTCCAAATGAACCCGTATCTGATGGGTCCGTCCGGTGTAGAGTTTGCAGGCGATCAGTTCCTCGGTCTCATCATGGCTTGGGAGGAGTTTGGCAAATGCCGTTTTGGCATTTTTCCCGCTCTCGCTGATAGCCATTTTAAGGCGGTTGTTGGCGCTTCGTCCGATAGGGCGGTCGATAACGGTGATGGTCTCTTTCATCGCGGGAGTAATGATCGCGAGATAGTAGCGCCCCATTGTTTTGTCCTGCAGCTGAAGCGAGAGGGCTTCGTGGGCTTCGTTGTTTTTGGCGATGACCATCGCTCCGCTCGTTCCGCGGTCGAGTCGGTGGACGATTCCGTGGCGCTCTTCGCCGCTCAGCGTCGAGAGGGCAATCCCTTTGTGTTTGAGCCAGTCGACGAGAGTCGGTTCTTTAACGCTCGGGGCGGGGTGGACGGTCAGCGAGCTGGGTTTGTTGATGACGAGGATATCATCATCCTCGAACAAGATATCGACGTCGAAATCGATTTCCTGAGCAGGGGTCGATTTTTGCTCGGGGAAGCGGATGAGTACCGTTTGGGAAGGTTTGAGCTTTAGCCCTGATTTGGCGGTCGCTTTGCCGTCCACACTAACGCAGTTTTGCTCGATAAGCTGGGTGATCTGGTTGCGTGTCTGTCCCAGCTGCTGTGTTAAAAAAACGTCTAAACGGACGGCTTCGTCGGTCGTAAACGTGGAGTCTTCTTGTATCAAAATAGAGTGCCTTTTGTTTATTGTTTTTACATTTATTTAGACAATGTAAACTTCTGCCTCATAATGAGGCAAGCTTCAGTGCCTTAGCGGCCAGCGTAGCAAAAGGGATTCTATTCCTTTTGCGTTCAAAAAAAATTAGTATAAGCCCGCTATGCTACAATTAGCAAAAATTAAAGAAGGACCGTAGTGCTTAATATTGATAGACGAATTTTAGCACACTTTGATTTTATCACGGTTATCTTACTGATTCCGCTCATATTCACTTCAGGTTGGCTCATTTACGAGATTCACCCGACTCTCGGACAAAAGCAGATGTTTTATGTTTTTGTCGGGATCGGGGTGTTTATTACCCTCTTTCTCCTCCCTATCCGACGGATGCTCTGGATGATTCCGATTGCGTATTGGACGAGTATATTGCTGTTGATCGCGGTAGAGTTCGTGGGGCATAGCCGACTGGGGGCGAAGCGGTGGATCGAGATACCGTTTATCCATTTTACTCTCCAGCCCTCGGAGCTGCTTAAACCTGCGTTTGTACTGATGCTGGCGTACCTGATCAGCCGAAATCCCCCTCCGCGCGACGGGTATCGGCTCAAAGATTTTATAAAACTCTCGTTTTTCATTCTGATGCCGTTTTTCCTGATCGCCAAAGAGCCCGATTTGGGGACGGCGACGGTACTTATGATGCTGGGATACGGAATCTTGTTCATCGTCGGGGTCCATTGGAAAGTGTGGATCGGTCTGATCGTGTCGTTTATCATCTCTTTGCCGCTGATCTATTCGCAGCTGCATGATTACCAGCGGCAGCGTCTAACCGACTTTGTCAGCGAAAAACCGAGCTATCACGTCGAGCAGTCGATTATCGCCGTAGGTTCCGGGGGCTTTTTCGGAAAAGATAAAGAGGACGCCACCCAGACGCAGATGAAGTTTTTGCCGATCGCATCGAGCGACTTTATCTTTGCGTATGTGGTGGAGCGGTTCGGATTTTTCGGAGCGTTTTTACTGATACTTCTGTATTCGGCGCTGATTGTCCATCTGATGATTATCGCCTTTTGGACGGAGGATTATTATATAAAAGTCGTCGCAGGGGGGTTATCGCTGCTCTTTTTCATCTATATGTCGGTTAACATCGCCATGACGATCGGATTTGCCCCCGTCGTAGGGGTACCTCTGCCGATGTTCAGCTACGGGGGGAGCAGTTTTATCAACTTTATGGTCATTTTGGCGATTATGGAAAATCTTCTGGCGTATCGTTTCCGATATCTTTACGGGGATACGGGTAAAAAAAGCTTCGTCTAATGATAGAGCGTTTATAATTGCGCTCTTTCAAAATCGGGTCAATAGTTCAGTGGTTAGAGCCCCCCGCTCATAACGGGGTTGTCGCAGGTTCAAATCCTGCTTGACCCACCACCTCCATCAAAATCACCTCTCACCAAAATATTTTTCCTAAATCCAAATACACCAAAGCGTGTTATAATTTTCCTATCAAAACAAAAGGGGACGTTATGACGATGACGATCACCGTAAACGATACTATTGCTGATAAAGTGATGGCATTTTTAAACTCATTTCCTAAAGATGATGTGACAATAGAGCCTGCACGTCCGTGGTATGCCGATGAGGTCAAACGCCGCATCGAAGAGTACAAAAGCGGGAAAATGGAAACTGTTGCGCATGACGACATGTGGGAACGGATAGAGAGACAAATAGAAGCGTGAAAATCATCTATAGTCCCCGTTTCGAGCGTGAAGCAGTGCGAGTGTATAAACATATCGCCAAAGACAAGCCAAAAGCGGGAAAAGAGTTTTTAGCAAAAGTAAAAGAACGTATTAAAACATTACTCGATCAGCCCCATAAAGGGCGACTTACCGAGGACGGTGGACGCGAACTCATCTACCGAGGCTATACCATCCCCTATGTCATCGATGGAGAGGATATCGTTATCATGGGGATTTTTAATCAGAATGAGTGGATGGCAGAAGAGAAATGAAGAAGGGAAAAGTAGCCTACCAACATTTCTTCAAATAAAAAAAAGGACTCATGATGGAAATACGCGTATTGATTGGATTAGGATTTTGCAATGAAGATAGCAAGCTTTATCGGTTCAATAGTATTGATTATAGAGAAAGAAAAAATTTAGATCCTATAACTGGCTATGAATCTCGAATAGAAGAGAACTCTCCTTTGTGTCAAACAGATACGGAAACTACGTTAAAATCTATGTATGAAGATGGGTGGACTTTAAACAATGTTACCCCCTATAAATTTGGTGGTAACTTTTTATTTTTTTTAGAACGTAAGTGATCTGTGAAACTCACCTTTTCACCGATACTTTTTCGGAAACTCAAAACTTCTTAGTTCTGCTGAATTTTCCCCGATACTCTTCCAATTATTCTCTTTTAATCGCATTTCCACAACCCCGCAGGTGGGGATATTGTCAATATCGCCGTCTGTGATAAGATTGGCACATTCGGTAAACTCGGGGTTATGCCCGAAGACGAAGAGGGTATCGATATCATCAGATACACCGCGGATGATAGAGAGTATGGTCTGGGCGTTGCACGCATAGAGATCATGTTCAAAGCGGATAGCGTCTGGCGGATAGGAGAGGGCTCTAGCGATAGCGAGTGCGGTGGTCTGGGCGCGCAGGGCGGGGCTGGAGAGGATGAGGTCGGGGCGGATGCCCTTGTCGGCGAGATATGAGCCCATCAACGGAGCATCTTTCATCCCCCGTTTATTCAGAGGGCGGTCATAATCGCTCAGAGTCTCATCGCTCCGGTCCGATTTGGCGTGACGGATGAGGTAGAGGGTTTTCATGGTATTTCCTTTAGAGGGTTAATCCCAATCTTTTTAAGAGGATGTTTTTCTCTTTTTCCGGGCTGGAGAAGAGACGGTTATGGAGATCGTCATCCAAAATGGCGAGATCATCGAACAGCTCTTCGTCATCTTTTTCGGGGAAGTATTTGCTCACTTCGTGTGCCAGTGCTTCAAGAAATTCGTCGGTATTGCTCTCATCGAAAAGACCGATCCGTTGGCCGTGTTCGATGGTCGCGACGGTACGCAACAGATAGAGATCATCGAGTTTATCGTCGTTTGCGGGGGAGTTGATCCACTCGTTGATGCGGTTGACTTCGCTGCGATAGGTTTCGGTCGATGCTTTGATATTTTGTAACTGTTCGGGTGAAAAACTCATACTCTATCCTTGATAAAATGTACTAAGCGGTTTATTTGAAATGCGGCTCTTCTTCGCACTCTTCCTCTTCTTTTCGTTTTTCTTTCGATTTACGATTAAGGAAAAGGGCAAATAATATAAAAATGGAAACTCCGCCGAATAAAAGTGAAAATGTATCCATTTAATCCTCTCTTTTAGCCTTGTAGCCATTATAATATGCGTATGAGTTATTTTATCGCTTTTTTCATTAGTCTAAACCTCATTACCTTTACCGCTTCCGGGATGACTGCTCTGAAACTATACCTTTAACATATATCCTTCTCCGCGTATATTACGGATCTGAAGCCCTTTAATCGCACTGCGAATCTCCCGGATATGCGAAGCGATCGTGTTGAATTTTATAAACTTGTCTTCCCAAATGTACTCGATAAACATCTCATACGTGATTACGCTGTTTCGGTTTTTGGTGAGCAGATAGAGGATATTGCGCTGATTTTTAGTGAGATTGACCATTTCGCCGTCCATCATTAGCTGTTTAGTTGTCAGATTAAAGGTATGCTCGGACGTGATCGGTACCTCTTCATCGACGGAAGGGAGGAGGAGCTTTTGAACCCGCAGAAGAAGTTCCATCAAATCGAACGGTTTCTTCAGATAGTCGCTGCACCCCAGGTGGTAAGCATGGGTAATACTCTCTATATCGGTAAAGGCGGTCATAAAGATAACCGGTTTTCCCGGATCGTTGTGTGAAATCCATTCGATCACCTCAAATCCGTTGGCTCCGGGGACATTGATATCGAGAATATAGATGTCGGAGTTGAACCGGCATCGGTTGAGCATGTCGTTTCCGTGACCGAACATCTCTATTTCATAGGAGTGGAGAGAAAGAAAGTCGGCGAGATTGTTCCGAAGCGAAAATTCGTCCTCAAGCAGAGTGACTTTCATCATCTCCCCCTTTGAAAGTATAGGTGAACGTTGTCGTACCGTCCTGTGATTCAACTTTTGATCGGATACTGTGACGTTGGCATATCGAGGCGACAATCTCTAATCCGACCCCCATGCCGACCGTATCGTAGGCTTCGCGGTACCCGTCGGAGAAGATATAGTGCGGGTTGATAATCGTGCTGCCGTGATTCGTGACGCGGAGCGTTATATGGGAGTTTTTTTTGAGAGAGATACGGATGGTTGTGTTTTCAAACGAGTATTTTATCGCGTTGGAGATGGTATTATCGATAATCCGCTGCAGATCGGAGGAGGGAATTTCGATGAAGCACTGTTCTTCGGTTTCGAGTTCGATTCGGATGTTTTTAACCTCCGCTAGGAGAACGAAATACTCGACTCGTTTGCGTACAAACACCGCTAGATCGATAAAATCATTTCGAAGGGGCACCTTTTTTTTCGTCTCCAGAGCATAGTAGAGATCTTCATAGATGAGATGGAGCGATTTTGCCGCCGCGTGCATCGTATCGACGTACGAATTTTTCGGGTAATGGTATCCGTACATCTCCGCAGAGGTTTTGATGACGCTTAGGGGATTGTAGAGCTCGTGATAAGAGCGTTTGAGAAGACTTTTTAGATATTTGATGACGGTACGTTTTTTTAAGTGGAGCTGCACACGGGCAAACATCTCTTTTTCGTAAAAGGGTTTCACCAGATAGTCATCCGCTCCGCTTTCAAACCCTTTGGCTTTGTCTTCATGGCTCTGCAGTTCGCTCATGAAAAGGATGGAGAGGTCATTTTCATGCGTTAAACTTTTGATTTGGCGGCAAAGTTCATATCCGTCCATATCGCTCATCATGGTCTCAAGGAGGATCATGTCAAAATCGGTTTGTGCAACACGTTCAAGGGCTTCCTGCCCGGTTCTTGCAATATAAAGATCCAGATCCAAAGGGATAAGAATATCCTTGATCAGTATGAGGTTTTGGACTTTTTCATCTACTAAGAGGACTTTGGGCCGCTCGGGTTTGTAGTCAAACATCGCAACTTCTTTTTTAGTAAAAATTGTAGCGCAGCATTATGCAGAAACGATGGAGTGTAAGATGGTTTCAAAATCCATCTCTGAAAGCCTTTTGGTGAGCCATTTTTTACATTCTCCCTCATTTATCCCGTCCAGAAGAGTTTCGCAACGGCTCAGTGCCCCTTTGTGAAGGGCATTAATGAATTCACGGCGAAATGCGTCATCAAGTGTTGAAAAGTAGACATTGAGATTTTCACATTTATCTTGCAAATCAATTAAATCATGCTGTCGATCGTTCTGTGATTCGCAATGAAAGTGAGTATAGATTTCCATCCATTCTCCTTTTCGATTTAGATCGGTTGACGCAATAGTATATCACATAAAATAATTATAGAATAATATTTTTACATAGAAGCTGCATACTTTTAAATTAAAATAGTGACTGAATAGCCAACAAGGATAGAGGAGAAAAGATGTCGTTGTTAAATCCAAAAGTATTGATGGGGGATCATAATGATCTCGGCAGCAAGACGACACAGCTGCATATGCTCAATAAGCGGCTCGAATACTCACAAAAATACCAAAAAGCTATTTTTGACGGGCAGCCGAATATTATCGTCGCAAATTTCAATATTCAGACATTATGCGACGGAAATAGGGCATTTCTCGATTTCTTCGGCTATTCGGACATCCCCTCTTTTTTAGCGGAACACGAGTGCATCTGCGATTTTTTTATCGAACGGGAGGGGTACCTGTCGACGATGATAGAGGGGAAAAACTGGATCGAGTATATTAAAGAGAATCCCGGATATTCCCATTATGTATTGATGAAAAAAGGGGATAAAGAGCATGTTTTCAGTGTCAGCGTCAATGAAGTGCATATTGAAAACGATAAGATTAATATTGCCTCATTTTCCGATATAACCGAACTAGAAGGGTATAAAAAAACGCTCGAAGAACGGATAAAAGCCGAAGTCGCCAAAAATCTCAATAAAGACCGCATAATGCATAATCAGTCTAAAAGCATTCAGATGGGAGAGATGCTCAATATGATTGCCCATCAGTGGCGGCAACCCCTTAATGCGATCAGTGCATCCGCCATATCCGTCTCTATGAAGCTTGAACTCGGGGAGCTTGGGCCTGAGGATATTCGCGAACATCTCACCTATATCCAGTGGCGGGTCCAAAAAATGTCCCAGACGATCAATGATTTCATGAATTTTTTCAAACCCGATCAGGAGGTTCAGCAGTTTAGGTTGGGCGATGTGATGAAAGAGATCGAGTCACTGATGAGGGCGCAACTGCAGGCGAGGGGAATACGGCTTCATTACGATTCGCGCAACCCGATAGTCATGTGCAGCTATAAAAAAGAGCTGGCACATGTCCTGATCAATCTTATAGCCAATGCCAGAGATGCGTACGAAGGGAAGCATCTCGATTCCAAGCCGATCGAGATTTTGCTTGTGCAAGCCGAAGACGAGACTATTCATATCTCGGTCCGTGACCGTGCCGGGGGAATTTCGCCGGAGAATATGGACAAAATTTTCAATCCCTATTTCACGACAAAAGATCAGGGGAAAGGGACGGGAATCGGTTTGTATATGAGCAAACGGATCGTATGCGAAATACTCAAAGGGATGATAGAAGCAGTGAATACCGAATCTGGGGCGGAGTTCATAATAACATTTAAAAATAAATATATTACCTAAGTGTTCTGCATTTTTTCTGCATACAAAATTCCTATACTGGCTTATGAATTTATATTCACTTGGATTCGGTGCGACTGCCGAGCTCGGTAAGGAAGAGAAAATGGAGATCACACAGCTTGATGACCAAGAGTTGCTCAATGAGATTAGCCGACGTTTTCAGGAAAAGAGAGCTTCAATCCATGAAATGGAGTTTATGACTAAAAAGCTTCTGGAATTTAATGAAAAAACCAAAGAAGCGGAAGAGGTAAAAACATACTTTCTCTCCCTGATCAAAAATGAGTTTAATAACCCGATGACGGTATTGCTCAATCTTGTCAAAAAAATCGGGGGTGAAAATGACCCTTCGAAAGCTTCCCGAATTGCCACCATGATGCATAAAGAGCTGATGTATCTCGACTTCAGCCTGAAAAATATTTTTGCAGCTTCGGAAATCGAATACGGACAAAGTGCAAACAGCTATGTCCGCGTCCGTCCCGAAGAGATAGCGTACGAAGCGATCAGCTATCTGGAACCGATGATAGAGGAAAAACTGCTTCGTATCGAAGTGGAGAGTTCGGTGAAGACAATGGTGATCGATGCACAGAAATTTTATCTGATCCTTTTGAATCTCCTCTCCAACGGATGTGAGTTTTCTCATCCCTCTACAACGCTGTCGATCTCATTTTCAAAAGATGATGAGGGGTATGAGATGCAGGTAGCGAATACCGGAGAGGGGATAAAAGAGGAGAATACAAAACAAATCTTTAACCGTTTTTACAAATACAGTACCGGTAAAACCCGTCCTTCGCAAGGGCTCGGCCTCGGTCTCAGCGTTGTCAAGGAATTGTGTGAATTGATGGAGGGGACAATCGACTATTTTGAAGAGGAAGGCAGGACGATTTTTATCGCACGATTCCCTGAAAAATGCGAAAAAGATTTATCTATTTCTCATGGGTTAGGTTCAGACGAATTTTTTGACAGTGAATTTGTACACTCGTTAATGGAGTTTTGATGAATACTAAAAAATATATCCATGTCGGAGAATTTTACATCGGGATTAAACCGACCGAAGTGTGTACGATTTTAGGTTCATGTGTTTCGGTATGTCTTTATGATCGGTTGGAAAGAATCGGGGGGATGAACCATTACCTGATTCCGTTATGGAACG